>Ga0209487_1000885_pt1 | contig 26316 bp, 26 predicted proteins | sample Poulit2012_FD_187524 | JGI IMG/M metagenome (GOLD analysis project Ga0209487, IMG submission 187524) | Agricultural soil microbial communities from Georgia to study Nitrogen management - Poultry litter 2012 (SPAdes) (version 2) | ecosystem: Environmental > Terrestrial > Soil > Agricultural land...
GCCCTTCTAAAGGCTGATGCAGATAAAATATTACAACTTATTCAAGTTCAGATGGACAATTTAACCTTACCTCAATGTCCTTTGTATGAAGAGGTATTAGATACACATATGTTTGGGTTATCAAGAGAAATCGATTTTGCCGTAAGAATGGATTTGGTAACAGAATCTGATGGTAAGGCATTGCTAGATAACTTAGAAAAACAATTGAATGTAATCTATGAAAAATCACAACAAAAATAAATACGATCATAAATAAAACGTCAATCAAGTCGATTGACGTTTTTTGATGCAAAATTTTATTAAATTTTAAAATTAAAGTTGATAATCCCAAGTTCTTTAGCTGATGTAAAGATGATTAAAGCAACAGGTCCAATGATAAACCCGAATAAACCAAATAATCTTATCCCAATATACATTGAAATCAATGTCGTGAGTGGAGATAATCCCATTTGAACGCCCATTACTTTAGGTTCAACTGTTCTGCGGATAGCAAGTAAGATAATTGCTAAAATGGCAAGCTGAAAACCCATAAGAGTGTTTCCGATTAAAAACATATAGATGGACCATGGTGCAAGAATGAGAATGGAGCCAATGATTGGGATTAAATCAACGATCCAAACAATCACAGACATCACAATAGCATACTCAGGAACGATAATGAACAAACTAATAATACTCACAGAGAAAATAATCAAACTAACTAAAAATTGTCCCTTAAAGAAACCGTATAAAACACCTTTTAATCGATTTGACATAAACTTTATTTTATTAGCACTTGCTTGACTAAACATTTGATAAAATTTAGAGATCAAGCTTGGCAGATCCAGCATAAATAAAAATAGACCGATGAAATATACAATAAGGCTGACAATGTAATTTGGAATTGTTGCAACAAAACTTGCGATTCTGTCTACTCTAAATGTTGCTCTTAAGTAATCGGTAACAGAGTCAACACTACTTTGAATTCCAGCGTTTACTTCTCGAACAAATTCAGAAGGAAGGTCAGCTAAAAAGACTTCCAGTGATTCACCCCACTCGATTAACAGTTGATTAATCTGAATGATATATGCAGGTGTGTTTTCGACTAAAGAAATGAGCTGTCTAATCACGCTAGTCACTGTAAAGTAGCCGATTAAACCAAGTGAAAGGACGAATAAAATAAAAATGATCGTCACACTAAGTTTTCTTCCTATCTTTAATCGGCTTTCGCCAAATCGTACCAAGGGGTTCAATATTAATGCAGTAAAGAATGCGACAACCAAGGGGACTGAAATCGGTAGGATAAAGAAAAATAGCAAGAGTAAAATAACAATTAAAATAAATATAGTCAGATATTTTTTAGAGAATAGTTGAGTCATTGACAAACCCGCCTTTAAAGAAAGTATAATAAATCCTCACTTTATCTTATTGAACTATACCATGATTATGCAAATTTTAATAGTCAAATCTTAGTTTTTGAAAACGTTAACATTAAGAGCGCTTATTCATTATTGGTACCAATTCCCCAATGAATACATAGATTATACAGTAGGAGCATAGGAGGTGAGTTATTTTGTCTGAGAAAAAATTACACCCTGATATAGAAGCATTTAAAGCGTTTGTCGAACAGAACCCACAAATCATTCGAGAGGCTAGAACTGGTAAACATGATTTGAATTATTACTTTAAACATTTTCAAAAATATGGGGAATATGATTCGCTTTGGGCTCAATTTAATGTGAAACCTGAAGCGACTGGTGATAAGAGAATGAATCATGAAAAAGATGGGAAGAAAAAATGGACAGATCATATCAAGGGATTTTTAGATAAGATAGAATTTGAAAATCTTGATCAACATGTGAAACAAGCCGATTCAGCTATTGGTGAAATAAAAAAACTAGTGACTCATTTTTCTGAATTAAAAGGAAACCAACAACCTCAACCACCTACATCACCTCAACTACCCCAACAACCCATCTCTAGCATAAACCGGCGCTTTTTTTGACATAGAGCCTTTTTTTAATCTAAATTACTGGTATAATGAATCTAACGGAGGTGATCATCATGTTAGCAACGATGGAAATAATTGATCTCTTAGATTTATCAGATGAACTATCCGAAATGATTATTCATTCAGAGCATATGTTGAACTATGAAGAAAAAAAGCGTCAACTTAAAGAGGATCAAGCAGCCCAATCATTATTGAGAACGTTTGAAGACCAAAAACGAGCGTATGATGAGGTCCAAAGGTTTGGGCGTTACCATCCGGACTACCGTCAAACAACTAAAGAAACTCGCTTGATGAAGCGAGAGGTAGATATGCTTGAGTCTGTGGCTCAGTTTAAGATTGCTGAACGTGAATTGCAAAATTTACTAGATGAAATAAGCGAAAAGATTGCTTTTACTATAAGTGAACAAATTATGGTTCCACGAGAGGGAGCTTTATTTACAGGTGCTGGTTGTGGCCATGGTGGCGGCTGTGGTTGTAGTGCATAGAAAAAGTTTGTGCGGTGTTTTTTGAAAGTGAGGTACAAGATGATAACAAAGCGACAAGGTTTGATCGTTTGGTTTAAACAAATGAAGAATATAAAGCAATTAAAGCGACATGGGCATCTGATCTCAGTTTCGCGAAAAATGCGTTATGCAGTCATTTACGTTGATCAAGATCAAGCAAAGGATAAAGCAAACAAACTAGAAAAACTGCCTTTTGTAAAAAAAGTTGACTTGTCTTTAAAGCCATTTATAAGTAAAGAATATGATAATTCCATTAAAGACGAAGCGAAAGATTATGACTATAAAATGGGGATTTAAATTGCTAAATCATATATGAAATTAATAAAAAAGCCTGCAGAAATGTAATCTGCAGGCCCTTTTTAGTTCAGCTAGAACTAAAAAGGCAAAGGGAGAGGAGAAACCGGAAAAGCAACTATGGGGAAACGTAGGCTCTTCCGTCTTCTTGAAGTGGTTAAGCATTTAACAACACTTCAGTATTTAAGTATGACCATTTCTAGAAAATAATATTCAATGAAATGTTTGCTTTCTTTCAGTGGATCAAATGAACAATCATGGAGTTTTACTGATCAACATGATAAAATAATAAAGAACTAATCATTATAGGTAAGCGAGGTGACGCAATGCGTGTCATATCTGGTGATTTTAAAGGACGAACACTCAAAACCGTTACCAACAAGTTGACGAGACCGACAGCTGATAAGGTTAAAGAAGCTTTATTTAATATAATTGGGCCCTATTTTAATGGTGGACATGCTTTAGACCTTTTTGCAGGGAGTGGCGGTCTAGGTATCGAAGCATTAAGTCGAGGAATTGACCATGTTATTTTCATTGATCAACAACGACAAGCCATTGATGTAATCAAACAAAATTTGAAAGAATTAAAACTCTCAAAACGGGCTGAAGTATACCAAACGGATGCCTTTCGTTCATTGAAAGTCTTGGGGAAAAGACAGAAAAAATTTGATTATATCTTTCTTGACCCACCTTACGAAAGAAATGTTTTTCAACAAATCATTGAAGAGACTGTTCAAAGAGGGATAGTAACAGAGGAAACTCTGATTATCTGTGAACATGAAAAGAATCAGCAATTACCAGATCGAGTGTCGTTTTTTCATAAAATACGCACAGAAAGTTACGGTAGTTCAGTAGGACTATCTCTATATCATAGAAAGGTGGAGACAAATGAGTAAATTAGCAGTTTGTCCAGGAAGTTTTGATCCTATTACATATGGGCATTTAGATATTATTGAGCGGTCAGCTAAGATCTTTGACCACGTGATTGTGGCTGTTTTTCATAACGAGTCAAAATCGCCTCTATTCTCAATAGAAGAAAGAAAAGAATTAATTAGTGAGGCTACGAAACATCTTGATAATGTCTCGGTTGATAGTCACAGTGGTTTATTGATGGACTACGCTAAGAAAAAGAAAGCAAATGCATTAGTAAGAGGTTTGAGAGCAGTTAGTGACTTTGAATATGAGTTGCAAATTACGTCAATGAACCGGAAGCTTTATGCTGAAATTGAAACATTTTATATAATGGCAAATAATAAGTATTCATTCTTAAGTTCAAGTGTGGTTAAGGAAGTAGCAAAGTATCATGCGGAGGTGACGGATCTTGTTCCGGAAGCCGTCGAAAAAGCATTGAAAGAAAAATATCAATGATCATTTAAATTCTGACTCTATGAGAAGTCACCGATGTTTAAAATGGTGACTTCTTTTTATATGATTGGATCACTCGATAAGCAAATATGAAGAAGCCAAGCCATAATGTAAAGAGAGAAATGATCTGACCATATTGATTTAAAAAACTTTGAGCAAAAGACCATATCTGAGTTGGACCATGTGCAGTAACCGGTACTGCTTGACCTATAGGTGCTTGGTGTGTAGCTTGGAATAATGGGAAAACCATTACAACAAGACAGACAGAAAAAAAGGCTTGTAAAATACGTCCCTTAAAGTAAGGTGAATAATCAATGTCAGTATTGGCTAAAATACTTGCAACTTGGGCATGAACACTTAAACCATTGAAAGCCAGTAAAATACTGATCAAAATCGTTTTTGTAAAAAGGGGCTGATTAAGAACATTGGCTATCTGCTCTGTACCTATGGTAATTTCAAATAGGCCAACAGAAAACGGAACGATAAAAACCTCGGGTATTTGTAATCTAGCGATGAGAGTGCCGAAAAATTGCTCTATTGAACCTAAGAGGCCTGTTTCAATTAAAATTGCAGAAAGCACAGAGAAAATGATCATAAATCCACCGATCATCAGAAGTGTCTCTATTGACTGCATCACAGCATCTCCCAGTAGTTTACCAAACGGCTGTTTTTTTTCTAATCTCGATTGATGGAGTGCTTTAAATGCTCTTTTGAAAATTCCTTTAAGCTGAAAAGGGCTTGAATCTCTTTGATGGTCTTTCTTATAAAACCGCATCACAAATCCGACGAGTATGTTGCTTAAATAGTGAACAATCACTAACAATATGCCGATAGAAGGCGTTTTTAAAAAACTAACAGCTATAACTGCAATAATAAAAATAGGATTAGAGGCATTGGTAAATGCCACCAGACGTTCAGCTTCTATTTTTGTTAATAATTTTTCTTTTCTCATGTTGGCGGTAAACGCCACTCCAGTTGGAAACCCGCTTGCGATCCCTATCGTCCAAATAAAACTTCCTACACCAGGAACATTAAAAAGAGGTCGCATAATCGGCTGGAAAAGCACCCCAATAAAACGAACAACACCAAATTGTATAAGCAGTTCACCTGTCACTAAAAACGGTAATAAGGATGGGAAAACTGAATTTGTCCAGACGAATAGCCCTTGTGTACTTGCATTAACTGTTTCCGTTGGCATCATCAGAAGACAAAACGCAAATAATACTGAACTGCTGGCTAACATGATCGAATTAATTTTTGCCTTCAAAAAAACACTCCTCATTTGATTAATACAAACATTGGCTATACAATAAAAAAATAATTAAAATAATCTTGTTTATTTTTTGGAATCTTTTTTTACTATATGCTTGTCCTACTTATGAATATGCTATAAATAGGTATGCTCAACATAATGTTGTAGTCAGTGACTGATATAATTTCACGAACCAATCTAGAAAGGGGTTTTTTTATTGCGCCAAAACAGAAGATTTATTTACTTTGTCATCTTTATTTTTTTTATTATTATAGTCACAAATTTACCATTAAATTATTACGTTTATAGCCCTGGCTCGATTGAATCTTTAGCTCCTGTCGTACAGGTTGAATCGGGCTATGAGAATGAGGGAGATTTACACTTGGTAACGGTTAGAGGTGGCCAAGCGACACCGTTGTCTCTTATCCCTGCCATTTTTTCAGATTATCGTGATATTCATCATATGGATGATCTCTTTCCAGAAGGGTATGATCGAACGAGCTATATGGAGGCGCAGCTGGAGTTGATGGAGAATTCTCAAGAAGCGGCAATTGTTGTTGCTTATCAAAAAGCTGGAGAACAGATTGAGATTAAGTATGAGGGTGTCTATGTTGTTTCTGTTTTAGAAGATATGCCTGCCGAAGAGCATTTAGAAACAGCTGATAAAATCATCGAAGTAGAGGGGCTCCCAATTATTGATGCAAAACATTTGGTTGATACAGTTGATCAGTATCAAGTTGGAGATGAGTTAACGTTTCTTGTTGAACGAGATGAAGAACGGTTTGAAGTAGAAATAGAGTTAGTTCCATTTATCCATGATCCAGATAACTTTGGGATTGGGATTCAGTTAGTGACTAATCGAGAGGTTGAGATCGAACGTCAAGTGACATTTGCGAGTGGTGATATCGGTGGTCCAAGTGCTGGGCTTATCATGGCGCTTGAAATATACAATCAACTTGTCGAAGAAGACATCACAAAAGGGTTGAAAATAGCAGGTACTGGTGAGATTGATTATGATGGTTATGTTTCTCGAATTGGAGGGGTGGATAAAAAAGTTGTTGCTGCGGATAGAGAGAATTGTGATATCTTTTTTGTTCCTAATGAACAAGGAGCGCCAGATTCCAATTATGAAGTTGCAAAAGCAACGGCAGAGGATATAGGTACAGATATGGAGATCGTCCCAGTTGATCATTTTGAGGATGCTCTTGATTATTTACAACAATGATTTTTATAAAGATATTCATATGAGTCAATTTCATAATTTAAAAATATAGACAGAAACACGAATTATTACAGATAAAATCCCCAAACTATGCTTAAATAAAAAAGTTAATTTAAGTGATTGGAACGGCGGGTGGCGACTCCTTGAAAATAAAGGGCGATTTTCTGCGTGCGATGTATCGCTGACGAAGCTTTCCTTGTCCAGCGGGAATAAATCTTTTCGGTGGGACGAGTAACCGCAGTCCCAGCGCGAGACGAAAATCCTTATTGCGATACGATAGTTGAGCAATAAGGGGATGTTAGACTAAAATCGCCACGTCGTGGGACTGTGGTTACTCGTCCCACCGAAGACCTTTGTGGCAACGTCTAACTGACCCACATCCTGTGCGCCCGAGGCCGTGCCCGCGGAAAGCGTCCACCCAGAGTGAAAATCACGGACCCTAGCGCAATCATAGCTATTCGTGTTTTATCTCTCATTAAGCAATTATGAAATTGATTCATATATTTAAAAAAGCGCATTGACCTTGTTTTAGTCAGTGCGCTTTATTATAGGTGGCTTAAATTCTTGTTGTCTCAAAGCCAGTTGTTGTTCGGGCTGAAGTGGTAAATAATAAATTTCTGAAGCTTTTTCATCAATTTTTAATAGCTCTGATAGATCTCTTTTCAATTGCGTAACCACGTGTAGATCAGCTGTTTTTTTCAATGTATTGAGATAGGCTTGTCCTTTATCATCCATCGCCAATAAACGGAATTCTTTTAGTTGGTCGATTTGATTGAGTTGCTGACTCACTTGATCTTTTGTTAGCTGTAGCAAAACATGGACCAGCAAACGTTGCAAGCGCACTTTTGTGTAGCGCTTGGTTTGCAATTTTTGTATGAAATCATCAAAAGATCTTGATTCTTTAATCTTATCTTTTAGTCGGTATTCAAGACCTTCAGTCATGCCATGGATATTCGCTAATTGATCAATTGAATCGCTGATGATCCGGTACTTTAAATAGGGGAAATATAACTCCCACCAGTGAAAATGTTCGTTTCTTTCATGATAGTCTTCAAGCAGTTGAAAACTCGATAAGGGCAAAGACAATGATTGATAACTATGAGTATCAATTGAGTCTTTAAGTTGATTACGAATACTTGTTGCACTGCTAATTGATCCTGATAGTTCAGATTGATGATAGTCGGCTTGAATACGCTTAATTGTTAGTATTTCTAGCATAGGGTTAATTTTTTTCTGTGCTTTTAAATAACTCAATCCTAAAATATTATTGGGTTGTTTCAAATCCAGTCCTAGCTTCAACTTTGGAAATGCTTTTTCTATTGCCAGCTCACTTGCTTTAGGGTAATTATTTCCACTATTTAGTTGTTTTTTTAATTCATTTTGATAGTTTTCATCATTTTGTTCAAGAACTTCAAAGAGTTTATTGAATTCCTCGATTTCTCCTTGCTCACTTCCGAAAACAATCGAATCCACTTTTAATTGATTGAGTATGTGTACAGCTGCATGGGCAAAGATATCACTATGTTGAATGGCGAAAGTTGTCGGTAATTCAAAGACAAGGTTGACCTGTTGTTCAATAGCCATTTTTGCTCGTGTAAACTTATCGACAATACTAGGCTCCCCACGCTGAAGAAAATTCCCGCTCATCACAGCAATGACAATCTCTGCGTTTGACTTTGACCGCGCGAGTTCGATATGATGTAAGTGCCCGTTATGGAGGGGATTATATTCAACAATTAAACCGACAGCTTTCATTCGTGATCACTCCTATTCATTATTATTGTAACACAATGAAACGTGATTGATTAACTAAGGAAATCTTAGAGTGTTAAAAATTCGATTGACTTTTAAGACGATAACTTTTAAAATAAACTTTGTGCTTTAGAGGTGATAGTAATGAAAATTCCAATTCAAAAGATTTATCAATCGGAAGTTTTGGAAGTTGAAGAAAGTGTCGATTTGTCAAAACTTGTCGAAGTAAATAGTGATTTAAGAAAGATTGGCTCAGTTTCTGTTAGATGTGAAGCATCGATTAACGATAATCTGATTCATACTCAATTGAATATTGTTGGTGAGATGGTCTTGCCATGTGCAAGAACGCTTATTGATGTCAATTATCCTTTTGAGATAGACACATTAGAGCTATTTTCTGAACATCCTCTTACAAGTGAAGAAGAAGAGGGAGAAATCCATCTTGTTGAAGGTGAAATACTTGACTTAGAGCCCTATATTAGGGAGAATGTATTATTGGAGATTCCTATGAGAGTTTTTGCAAGTGAGGAAGAAATTAAAAAACATGCGATTGATTCTGGCGAAGGATGGTCAGTTCTTTCAGAAGAAGAAAAATCGAATGAAATCGATCCTCGTATGGCAAAATTAAAGGCATTATTACCTGAAAATAAAAATGAAAATCAGTAAAGATAAATTGATTAAATCACTTCCAGTTTTTATCTATAAAGATTTTCGTTTCGGAAGTGAAGGAGGTGTAGGACATGGCAGTACCAAAGAGAAGAACTTCTAAAAAAGTAAAAAATCAAAGACGTACACATAAAAAATTAACCATCCCAGGATTGGTTGAATGCTCGAATTGTGGTGAGCTGACAAAATCACACCATGTTTGTAAAGAGTGTGGACATTATGATGGCAAAGAGGTTGTTGAGTCATTATAAACTATCTAAATTGTAAAACTTGAAAAAATACTAGCTTAAATAGAGCTAGTATTTTTTCGTTTCGACGTCAAGTAGCGTCAGTGAGTAAAAAAAGAATACTCACTGACGCTATTTTTGTATTTATGTATGGTTTGATTATTTTATCTAAAATCTATCGTGTTTTGTCTATGTTTTCGAAATGAAGAACAAAAAATTTTTCTGCTTTAAGGATTTAGGAATTGTTATCTAATATTTCGCATCAAGAATAAATAATTAAAAGAGTTCTGAGTCTAGCCGAAGTAGCTCAACATCGTATATTTTTTCGATTCGCCACTCAAAATTTGTCCGATGTAGAGTGAGCTAAACAGCTATATTTTAAAAAATCCCATTTAAAGCGATAGAACCAAGTCCAAATAAAAGAAGTCAAAAAGAATCACGATCTAAAGTAACTTTACAGCTACTTCAGATCGTGAAAAACAAGTTAATCATTATCGGCTAAAATTCTTTACCAACGCTACTTGACGTAGAACCATTTTTTCTTGAATCCTTATTCTATCATTGCCGACTTGTGCATATAGATGGTAATGCATAAGTTTTTTCAAAAATGACGAATTAAATTGGAATAAGGAGAGAGAAAAGATGAGAGCAAACCGCCAGGATGCATGGACAAAAGAAGAGGATGATTTGCTTACAAAAACAGTCATTGATTATATCAGACAAGGCTACACACAATTAGAAAGCTTTAGACAAGTAGCAGAGCAATTGAATCGTACGGCTGCCGCTTGTGGATTCAGATGGAATGCTACACTCAGAAAACGCTATACTGAAGAAATAGAGCAGGCAAAACAAGTGCGAAAAAAAACTCAGATTAACAATTTATCTGAAAAAAGTCATGAAGATGAAGGAAATAAAGATCATTCCATTTCAACATTAGATCAGGCTATTTCTTGGTTAGAAAAAGTAAAAAAAGAATCCCATCATCAAGCCACCAACCAGAAATCGAGTCAAAAGAATTCAATCATCGAAGAGAATAAGCGTCTAAATCATGAATTGTCACTTTATCAAACGATCGTTAAAAATATTAAAGAGCAAATTGAAGCACTTGAACAACAGTAAGTAGAATCTACTCATCATTCTAAAAAGTTTTGACGAATGTGTTGACTTGGGCTATGATTTTTAAGAGAAATAGAAAAAATCATAGAAAAAGAGAGATCAAGAGAAACCATGTCTAAAATTGTCACTTATCTAATTGCGATTGCAATTACTTATCCAATCATTGTCACTATTATAGTTTATCTAGCGTTGAGATATATTTATAAAAACAAGAAATTAGCCATTCATAAATGTATGGAATATACAGCAATCTTTCATTTATTATCAGTGATAGTAATCTCACGTGTTATTTTAGATATTCAGATAATTGGACCTGTACTTATCTTCTTATTAATCCTGTTTTTAATATTTATCCTCATTCAATGGACAATGATAAGAGATATAAAAATTAAGCGATTACGGAAATTATATCTTAGACTAGTTTTTCTCCTTTCTTTTTTTGTAAATATATTATTGATGATCATCTCGATTTATACTTTGATCTAACTTATCAACTCGTTAAATGAATACAAAAAATGCAAAACCAGCCTAATGCTGGTTTTTTTAATTGCAAAAGTACGAACACATGTACTATTTTACAAAATTACAAAATAATATCCAAAAAAGAGTGGTGAGAAGTGGGGGGATGTGGTAAACTATAAAAAAAGGTGGGCGATTATTATGTTTATGGGTGAATACAAACATAATACAGATGAAAAAGGTCGGATGATTATGCCGGCTAAATTTCGTGACGCCTTAGGAGAGTCATTTGTCGTTACTAGGGGATTAGATCAGTGTTTATTTGTCTATCCTTTGACTGAGTGGCAGATCCTTGAAGAAAAGATTAAGAAGCTCCCATTAACTAAAAAAGACGCACGTGCCTTTACTCGTTTCTTTTTCTCGGGAGCAACAGAATGTGAGATTGATAAGCAAGGTAGAATTAATTTGCCTGCTCCGCTCAGGAAATATGCACAAATTGAGAAAGCTTGTGCGGTTATTGGTGTTTCCAATCGAGTTGAAATTTGGTCTGAGGATATTTGGAGCGAGTATATTGATGAATCTGAAGCAACTTTTACAGAAATAACCGAAAACATGATGGAACTAGATTTTTAAAAAAAGGTGGTGATCGTTTGTTCGAGCATAAGAGTGTTTTGCGCACGGAAACAATAGAGGGCTTAAAGATTAAATCTGATGGTATTTATGTAGATGGAACTTTAGGGGCTGGCGGTCATTCAAAGGAAATTGTCAAAAAACTGACAACTGGTCGATTGATTGCTTTTGATCAAGATGAACAGGCGATAGAAGCAGCCAAAGAACGGTTGTCACCTTACCACGATAAAATATCGTTTATTCATGCTAACTTTAGAGATCTTAAAGTAATTTTGACAAAAATGGAAATCGATGAAGTTGATGGATTTTTATTTGATCTAGGCGTATCTTCCCCGCAATTAGATCAACTGGAGCGGGGCTTTAGCTATCACGATGACGCTCCACTAGATATGCGGATGGACCAATCACAAGATCTCACCGCCTATGATGTGGTGAATAATTCAACTTATCAAGAGTTAGTCAGTATGTTTTTCAAATATGGTGAAGAGAGATTTTCTAAACAAATTGCTCGTAAAATCGAATCAAGCCGTGCTGAAAAACCGATTGCAACAACGAAGGAATTAGTCGAGATTATCAAGGATGCCATTCCAGCTGCAACACGACGAACAGGCGGACATCCCGCTAAACGCGTTTTCCAAGCGATTCGAATTGTTGTTAATGATGAATTAGAGGCCTTTTATGATGTTTTGCATCAAGCGGCAGAAAAAGTTTCAATAGGTGGCAGAATTGTAGTCATAACCTTCCACTCATTAGAAGATCGTCTGTGCAAACAAGCATTTAAAAAGTGGAGTTCACTTCCACAATTACCGCGGAATTTTCCAGTCGTACCAGAAACAAGCGAACCACCTTTCAAATTAATTACAAGAAAACCTATTCAAGCAACAACTAAAGAACTCGAAGAGAATCGACGAGCACGATCAGCTAAATTAAGAATTGTTGAAAAGGTTAAACCATGGGATCCAGAATTTTTCTACCAAGAAGGGCGGCATAAAAGATGAATAGAAGTGAAGCGAGAAATTATCATACAACTGTCCCACGAAGATCTAGACGCTACGATCAAGATCAACCCGCAAAGAAATTAATCAAAGTAAAATCGAGACGCATCACTCGAGGTGAACAACTTTTATTTAGTGTGTTTTTTATCTGTTTAACATTAGCGTCTGTCTATATGGTTTCATATAATTCTAATATTGATTCATTAAATCGTGATTTACAAAGATTAGATCAAGAGATTTCTGAGCAACAATCAATCAATGAAAATTTAAGTCATCAAGTGATGGAGTATAGCAATCCTGAACGCATTCTAATGATAGCGAAAAAGAATGGATTGGATATTCAAAACACACAGGTAAAGCAAGCGACATCAGTTGTTGAATGATTGTGAGGAATCAGTATGAAAAGTCAAAAAAAATCAAGCTGGAAACTCAATCTATGCTTTGGTCTTTTTTCGGTATTTTTCTTAATTCTAATCGGACGCCTCGTTTTCATTCAAATTACGGGAGAAGTTCAAGGCGTTAATTTAGAAGAATGGGCAGATCGACAAAGAACAAATTATAGCGAGCTCCCAGCAAGACGAGGTTACATATATGATCGTAATGGAATGCCCCTTGCCCAAGATATTAGTGTCTATCGGCTTTACGCTATTGTTGACGAAGAATTTTCACCTAATCCTAGTGTTCGATTAAATCATGTTGCTGATATCGAGAAAACAGCAAGAGAATTGGCAGAAACGATTGAGCTAGATCAATCTGAAATTGAGGACATATTGCAAACAGGAGTAGATAAAGGTCAGTTCCAGGTTGAATTTGGTCGTGCGGGAAATCAATTGACACGTGAACAAAAAGAAAAAATTGAATCATTGAATCTTCCTGGTGTGCAATTTATCGAAGAAGCCAAAAGGTATTATCCTAATGGCATTTTTGCATCACAAGTGATCGGTTTAGCACAAACCAATGATGACCATGAATTGACAGGATTAACAGGAATTGAAGCACAACTTGATCCTTTATTAAAAGGAGAAAAAGGGTCTGTTTCTTTTCAACGTGATAAATATAATACGAAATTATTGGACTCAAACGAAGTGATTATCGAGGCACAAGATGGTTTAGATGTCACATTAACATTAGATCAAAAAATCCAAACGGTTTTGGAGGATGCCCTGTCTCAGGTTGAAGAAAATTACCAACCTGAACGAGTAACTGCGACAGTCATTGATCCAGAAACTGGTGAGATCATCGCAATGAGTAGTCGGCCGAGTTTTAATTTAAATGATATTGGTGATGTAGAAAATTGGTATAATGATATTGTTTCCACACCGATTGAACCAGGATCGACGGTAAAAGCTTTCACTATTGCTGCAGCGATAGAGGAAGGTGTCTACAACCCAAATGAAACCTATCAATCGGGATTCTATAAAATTGATCAAATTGAACGGCCAATAGCAGATGTCTTCCAAGATTGGGGAGAGATCACTTATGCTGAAGGTTTTGAACGATCTTCGAATGTGGCAATGTCAAAACTTGTTTGGGAAAAACTTGGTACAGAGCGCTATTTAGAATATTTACGTGCCTTCCATTTTGACCAGCCGACAGGAATAGATTTACCCAGGGAACAGGCTGGAACATTATTGTATCGTTATCCCATTGAGCAGTTAACAACGTCATTTGGTCAAGGATCGACGATGACGCCCATTCAACTTGTTAAAGCTGCAACAGCCTTGGCCAACGATGGGAAAATGATGAAACCTTTTGTGATTAAAACAATTACAGATCCAAATACAGGGGAAATTATCGAAACAAAAGAACCTGAAGTTGTGAGTCAACCCATTTCCAAAAAAACAGCGGATCAGGTACTCGATGCGATGGAATCTGTTATATCCTCTGATGTCGGATCTGGTAGAAACAGATATAATTTAGATTCATATACTGTAGCGGGGAAAACAGGAACAGCACAAATCTCAGGAGGAAGTCAGGGATATTTATCTGGGCGTGGAAATCATATCTATTCATTTTTGGGAATGGCTCCTGCCTATGATCCTGAGTTGATCATGTATATCACTGTTCAGCAACCCGAATTAGATGAATTAGAATATGGACCAGAACCTGTTTCCTTTATCTTTAAACATGTGATGGAGAAAGCACTTCATTACCTGAATATCCAACCAGATAAAGAACAAAAAGAAACAGTCCGCCAATTTGAAATGATTGATTGGCAAAATCACTCTATAGAAAAAGTAATTGAATATGCAACAAACTATGAAAGTCGTCCTGTTGTCATCGGCGACGGTGATACAGTTGTAGCTGCAAATGTTGATCCTGGTCAATCCGTTTTATCGACTGAAACTATTATTTTTGTTACTGATCAACCGAGGATGCCTGATTTAACGGGTTGGTCAATTAGAACGGTAAATGAATTTGCTTATTTAACAGATTTAGATCTTGAAATGACAGGGTCTGGTTTTGCTAAAAAGCAAAGTATTGATCCTGGTGACCCAATTGAATCTGGGCGCTATCTCTTTGTAGAATTTGAAAAGGATTAACCGACTGAATTCAGAAACAGTGTACTATTCGAAATAGCTCGTCATATATTTAGATACAAATCATCATTATTTAAAAGCGAGGCGGATAATAATGAAAAGAGTATCACATTTGACGATCAAAAAACGAATGGTCACTGTTTTTTTATTGGCTTTATTTATATTGATCATCGTTTTAGCTCGGTTAATATATGTTCAATTTATTAAAGGTCCTTCATTAACAGAACAGGCGGAGCAATCTTGGACCAGGGATATCGTCTATGAAGCTGAACGTGGAAAAATACTCGATCGTAATAATCATGTTTTAGTCGATAATATATCTGCTCCTACTGTGATGATTGTTCCAAGGCAAGTGAAAAATAAAGAAGAAGCGGCTAGTGCTCTTGCGGAAATTATCGGTATTGAATTTGAACACATGCTAGAGTATATCACTCAAGAAACAAGCATTGTTCGTTTTAGTGAGGGTAGAAAACTTACCGATCAACAAGCATTAGCGATTCAAAATTTAAGCATTGAAGGGGTTTATTTAGCGGAAGATTCAAAGCGCCATTATCCATATGAGCAGATGCTCGCACATGTGCTAGGTTTTAGTGGTATTGATAATCAAGGTTTGGTCGGCTTAGAATTATTTCATAATGAACAGTTAACTGGCACAGCAGGAAGACTGTCTTTTTTTTCAGATGCAAAAGGTGGTCGCTTACCTAATTTATCAGATACGTATCAAGAACCAGTCGATGGACATGATTTAAAATTAACTATTGATTTAGATGTCCAAACAATTGTCGAAAGAGAGCTTGATATTGCAGTAGCAACGTATCAACCTGATGGCGCCTGGGCGTTAGCTGTTAACCCAAAGAATGGTTCCATATTAGCCATGTCCTCACGTCCAAACTTTGACCCAGCAAATTACCAGGATGTCAATGCTGAAGTCTACAACCGAAACTATCCAATCTGGAGTACATATGAACCTGGATCCACATTTAAAATTATTACATTAGCAGCGGCCTTAGACCAAGATCTTGTTGATTTGGAGGAAGATCGCTATCATGATCATGGCCATATTGAAGTTGGCGGTGCTAGGCTTCGTTGCTGGAAACATGGTGGACATGGAGATCAAACTTTTTTAGAAGTTATTAAAAACTCCTGTAACCCTGGCTTTGTTGCAATGGGTCAACGGTTAGGAGTCGATGGTCTTTTTGATTATATTGAGGACTTTGGCTTTGGCAAAAGAACAGAAGTTGATTTGGCAGGAGAAGCGAGTGGGATTTTATTTAGACGCGAACAAGTTGGTCCTGTAGAACTTGGGACGACTTCCTTTGGTCAAGGGGTCTCGGTTACTCCCATTCAACAAGTGATGGCTGTGTCGGCAGCTGTCAACGGTGGTAACCTTTATAAGCCGTATATCGTTGATAGCTGGATTGATCCAATCTCTGGAGAAACTGTTGAGCAGATGCTTCCTCAACTTAAGAAACAAGTCATTTCTGAAGAAACCTCAAGCCTTGTTCGCTCAGCTTTAGAAAGCGTTGTTGCAGAAGGAACTGGGCGTGGAGCTTACGTGGAAGGATACCGTGTGGGTGGAAAGACAGGAACAGCACAAAAGGTAGGTACAGATGGTCGTTATTTAGCTAATAATCATATTGTTTCTTTTATTGGCGTTGCTCCATCTGATGACCCTGAAATTGTTGTGTATGTCGCAATCGATAACCCGAAAAATGTGTCTCAATTTGGTGGTGTTGTTGCAGCGCCAATTGTGGGGAATATCATTGGTGATAGCTTACCGATTATGGGTATCGAAAAGAGAAAAGATGGCCTTGAAAAGGAATATCGTTGGCCAGAACAACCATTGGTCGAAGTCCCTGACCTAATCGGGTTAGAAGAAAAAGACTTGCTTGATTATTACACTCAACTTGCGATTGACAAAGTAGGATCTGGAACAAGAATTATTGAGCAAGCACCAGAACCAGGAACAAAGATTCCCTCTGGGGAAACGATTCGTTTGCTTTTTGGCGATTAAGATAATCACTAATAATCATGGCAGTTCTAGATAAATTTGCTATAATGATATAGGTGTTTTTTAATTGATAAGAAAAGAGGTTTTCTTCTGGGGCACAGAGTAATTTTGCGAGAAACTGTTTTTTAAAAATTCCATTTAAAAAGTAGGGATGCAATTGAAAACGTTAAATGATATTGCGAAGCATTTATTGTTAACGGATCAACTGTCTTTCAAACAGAACCCTATTATTAAAGGCATTGAAACAGATTCTAGAAAAGTTAAACCAAATGATTTGTTTATATGTATCTCTGGTTATACTGTTGATGGTCATGATTATGTCCATCAAGCTATTGCACAAAACGCTGTTGCCATTATCGCAGAAAAACAGATAGATCAAGTTGACATTCCGGTTATATACGTAGAAAATACAAATGAAGCGTTAGGTTTTCTAGCTAATTATTTTTATGATTTTCCATCTAATCAGTTACATTTGATTGGCGTAACAGGAACAAATGGTAAAACATCCGTTACCTATTTACTTGATGACATTTTTAAATATAATCTTAAAAAAACGGCATTGATTGGTACAATTGAAATGAAAATAGTCGATCAAATTTACCCGATTGATAATACGACGCCAGAATCGTCTTTTTTACAAAAAGGGTTTAGTGAAATGGTTTATAAAAATGTTGATCATTGTATGATGGAAGTCTCATCTCATGCGCTCGAACTTGGACGTGTGAATGGTTGTGATTTCGATATTGCTGTGTTTACAAATTTAAGTCAAGATCATCTAGATTTTCACGGTACAATGGATGATTATTTACGTGCTAAAATGCGTCTGTTTGAACGACTAGGCAATAAGTATCGAATTGACAAACCAAAATATGCGGTCCTTAATCGAGATGACCCTCATTTTTTCTCGTTAAAAAAAGCTACGAGTCAACGTGTGGTCACGTATGGAATCGAACATCCGGCAGATTTTATGGCGAAAGACATTCAGTTATCAACTCATGGTACTGTTTTTACTTTGGTGGTATTTAATAGCGAGTTTAAAATAACAACCCCATTGATAGGCAAGTTTAATATTTATAATATTTTAGCAGCTACTGTTACGGCTTATTTATCTGGGGTTTCAATTCACATAATAAAAGGAGCACTTGCAGAAACAAGTAGTATTAGGGGCCGTTTTGAAACGGTGAAAGGAAAACAAGGTTTTACTGTTATCATTGACTTTGCCCACACCCCTGACTCCTTAGAAAATGTTTTGAAAACGATTCGTGCTTTTGCGCGAAACAAAGTCTATCTTGTAATGGGATGTGGAGGAGATCGTGATCGTTCTAAGAGACCGTTAATGGCAGCAGTTGGTGAAAAGTACGCAGACTTTTTGATTTTAACATCTGATAACCCTAGAACGGAAGATCCGAGTGTGATTATTTCAGATATGAAAAAAGGTCTTGAATCAGATCGCTATGTGGTAAAAATGGACCGCCTTAAAGCTATTCATCATGCGATTGATTTAGCTGAAAAAAATGATTGCATTTTAATTGCTGGCAAAGGACATGAAACGACACAAACCATAGGTTATAAAGCAATTCCTTTTGATGATTATAAAGTGGCTTATGAAGCTATTGAAGAGCGCTCTTAGTTTAAATGAAGTGAAGGGAAAGATAGGTATGGGTTTTAAAAAATTGATTAAACACACATTTCAAGCCATTGAGGGCGACTGGAAAGATGTCAATAAGCTCTATGGTGTTGGAACAGATACACGAGAGAATTTAACAAATAAACTCTTTATTCCTCTAAAAGGGGAAAACTTTGATGGTCATGATTATATTGCCGAGGCAATTAAACGGGGGGCACGAGCCTCTTTATGGAGAAAAGGTTTGCCACGACCGAAAACAATTAGCGCAAACTTCCCATTGATCCGAGTTGAGGATCCCTTAGTTGGCTTACAAGAGTTAGCTCAAAGCTATCTTAAAAAAATTAACCCCAAAGTAATCGCTATTACGGGTTCAAACGGCAAAACAACAACAAAAGACCTTGTCTATTCTGTTTGTCAAACAGCTTATCAAACGCATGGTACTGAGGGGAATTTTAATAACCATATTGGGTTACCCTTGACGATCCTAGCAATGCCAGAAGAAACTGAGGTTCTCGTCTTAGAAATGGGCATGAATCACTTTGGTGAAATCGAACGATTATCGGAAATTGCTGAACCGGATATCGCGATAATTACTAATATTGGTGAATCGCATATTGAATTCCTTGGTTCGAGAGAAGGGATTACAAAGGCAAAGTTAGAGGTCATTTCTCACATGAAAAAAGATGGCTTACTTATTTATGATGGTGATGAACCTTTGATAGAATTATCTAATCCAATCAATACAGCTACAGTTGGCTTTAATAAAGGAAATGATTATTGGATCAATGACTGTCGAGTTTTAAATGATGGGACGACATTTAAGATTAATCAACAGAATCCTACTTTTAAGATTCCCTTGATAGGAAAACATCAAGCTAAAAATGCTGTTTACAGTTATGTTGTTGGCCAAAAAATTGGTTTGACTCACGATCAAATCCAACAAGGGCTGGCGAATCATACAGTGACTAATATGCGCTTTGAAACCATTCCGGGAAGAAACGGAGCCGTTTTGATCAATGATGCCTATAATGCTTCACCCACTTCTATGCGAGTCACAATTGATACATTCACTCAACTAGAAGGATATCAAGAGAAAATCCTTGTCCTAGGAGATATGCTGGAATTAGGTATGCGATCTAGTGACTACCATATAGAATTAGGCAAGATTATTCCAGAGTCGATTGACATTCTATACACGACAGGCAACGAAGCAAAACAAATTAGCCAGAATGCACCTATTCAAGCTAAACATTTTTCAACAAAAGAAGCATTAATTAATGAACTAGACAAAAAATTAACAAAAGGAACCATTATCTTATTCAAAGCCTCCCGCGGCTTGAAGTTCGAAGAGATGATCGAACAATTGAAAGAAGATTAAATAAGTCAAGATTAGATTCTATAACTTGGGCTTTAAAACATTTAAATAAATGCTTTTGGTCCAATGGTTTATTGAGGAGGAACGAATAGTGAATGAAACTTTTATCTTAATCACGGTCGTCATCGCTTTCTTAATGACAACCATCATCTTACCAATATCTATCCCATTTTTAAAACGCTTAAAATTTGGCCAAAGCATTCGGGAAGAAGGTCCTAAATCTCATATTAAAAAGACAGGTACACCTACAATGGGTGGTATCATTATTATTTTAAGCACTGTGATCACTTCGCTCTTTATGATTTCAAGAGTCATCAGTAACCCTTTTACTGTTGAAACAGGTTTGATCTTACTTGTGTTAGTTGGTTATGGATTACTTGGTTTTATCGACGATTTTATTATCGTTGTTTTAAAGAGAAATTTGGGTTTAACATCAAAGCAAAAGCTATTTGGGCAATTTGCAATAGCGATTCTTTTTTACCTTGTCTTGAGAACTCAAGATATTACAACTGCATTAGCCATTCCAGGGACTTCATATGAACTAGAGCTCGGTTTTCTCTACCCAGTGCTAATTGTTTTTATGATAGTGGGAACATCTAATGCCGTTAATTTAACAGATGGTTTGGATGGACTCGTTTCAGGGGTAGCAGTTATTGCGTTCGGTTCTTTCGGCATCTTGGCATGGTCTATTATCCCGCAATTTGAAGTCGGTGTCTTCTCTATTGCAATCGTTGGTGCACTCTTAGGCTTTTTAATGTATAATGCCCACCCTGCAAAAATATTTATGGGTGATACCGGATCACTGGCTTTGGGTGGTGCCTTAGCGGCCATCGCAATTATTTTACAAAGAGAAATTTTGCTTATCATCATCGGTGGTGTCTTTGTAGCAGAAACTCTATCTGTTATGCTTCAAGTTGTTTCTTATAAAACTAGAGGAAAGCGGATCTTTTTAATGAGCCCACTCCATCATCATTTTGAACTCAAAGGTTGGTCTGAATGGCGAGTAGTGATGACGTTTTGGATTGCTGGGTTTATTTTAGCGGCTCTTGGACTCTATCTAGAAGTGTGGTTGTAAATGATGAATCGATTAAAAAACTTCCCTTTTAAACGTGTTCTGGTTTTGGGTCTTGCGAAGAGCGGTACAGCAACCTGTCGTGTCTTACATCGAAATGGAATTGACGTGATAGCGAACGATTTAAGTGCAGATGAAAAAAGTAAAGAGATAAATGAATTGAAACAAATGGGGATTGAGCTTGTCATTGGTCATCACCCTATATCAATAGTAGATGAAGTTGACGCCGTGATTAAAAATCCAGGTATTCCATATGAAAATATCATAGTAAAGCATGCATTAAAACGGAATTTACCTGTTTGGACGGAGATCGAATTACTTCATTATCTAATCGATCAACCGATTATCGGCATCACTGGGTCAAATGGAAAAACGACAACAACAATGCTGGTCGAAGCGATGCTTAAAAACAGTGAGAAAAAGGCAAAAGTAGCGGGTAATATTGGTGAAGTGGCAGTTGAAGTTGCCGAACAAATCACAGAAGATGAAATCCTAGTCTTAGAACTTTCCTCCTTCCAACTCATGGGGGTTGAGCGGTTTCAACCGAAAATAGCCGTTATCCTCAATTTGTTTGAGTCACATTTAGATTATCATGGAGATTTTGAAAGTTATAAAGCGGCCAAAGCGAATATTTTAACAAAACTGACCGGTGATGATTTCTTGATTTATAACGCTGACGATCCCGATGTGTTGAGCATGATTCAAAAGACAGAAGCAAAGCGAATTCCGTTTAGTGTCAAGAACCAACATGACAAAGGCGCTTGGACTGATGGGACTTCTGTTTATTTTGAAAATCAAGAAATCATTCAAATAGAAAAAATCCGGCTCGTGGGAGATCATAATTTAGAAAATATTTTAGCCAGTGTTGCCGCATCGATGCTTGTCGGTGCTAACAAACAAGGAATTGAACAAGCATTGACGACATTTAGTGGAGTTAAACACCGTTTGCAATTTGTCGCAGAAAAGCAAGGGCGAATATTTTATAATGATTCAAAAGCAACAAATATTCTAGCAAGTTCTAAAGCGCTAAAGTCATTTGACCAACCCATTCTATTGATAGCGGGTGGGCTTGACCGTGGCAATGAGTTTGACGAGCTTCTTCCATATTTATCGAATGTTAAGGGGCTTTTCCTTTATGGTGAAACCAAAGAAAAGTTAGCGTATCTTGGTCGGAAAGCGAAGATCCCACTCATTGAAACAGGAGCAACATTGGAAGAAATGACGACATTAGCCTTTACTAAATCTAACCCAGGAGATTTAATTCTCTTATCTCCAGCTTGTGCAAGTTGGGATCAATTTAAAACATTTGAAGAAAGAGGCAACATGTTTATAGATACCGTGCATAGACTTTAATAAGGACATGTAGTTACTAGGTTTGTTAACTACAAGAGTTAGGGTGTGAGTCTATGAAAACAGGTCAAATAGCTGATTGGAAGTTAACGCTAATCATTTATTTACTTGTAGCTATTGGTATCATCATGGTGTCAAGTGCATCTAATATTTGGGCTCAATATCGCTTCGCGGATGCTCTTTACTTCGGTAAACGACAATTCTTATTTGCGACAATTGGTTTAATTGCGATGTACATTGTCAGTAAGATTCCTTATCACACATGGCGGACCTATTCTAAACACATTTTATTCATCTGCATTTTTCTTTTAGTCGCTGTACTGATCCCGGGCTTCGGGCTTGTCCGAGGCGGTGCGAGAAGCTGGATTGGAGTAGGGGCATTCAGTATCCAACCAGCGGAATTTATAAAACTAGGCTTATTAGTTTTTATCGCTGATCGCGTGGCCGAACGTCAAAAGAAAATTATTTCATTTACTAAAGGACTAGGTCCACTTTTAGCTTTGATCTTTTTTTGTTTTGGGTTAATCATGTTACAACCCGACTTAGGAACGGGTTTAATCCTGGTGAGTTCGTGTTTTATCCTCTTATTCATTTCAGGGGCTCAGATTAAGCATTTTCTTTTTTTAGCGACACTTGGTGTGATGGGTTTGGCTGGCTTAATTGCTTCTGCTCCTTACAGGATTAGCAGAATAACGGCGTTTATCAACCCATGGGATGACCCATTGGGTGACGGTTTTCAAATCATTCAATCCATGTACGCCATTGGACCAGGAGGATTATTTGGTTTAGGTTTTGGCAACAGTTTACAAAAATATTTTTACTTACCTGAACCTCATAATGATTTTATCTTCTCAATTATTGCAGAAGAATTAGGTTTTATCGGTGCTGTCTTTATTTTATTCTTGTTTTTCTACTTACTTTGGAGAGGTGTTCAGATCGCGATCAATGCTCCTGATAAATTTGGGTCATTGTTAGCTATCGGCATTGTGCTTCAAATTAGTTTGCAAGTGATCATTAACGTCAGTGTCGTGATTGGTTTGATACCTGTCACTGGTATTACGTTACCCTTTTTAAGTTACGGTGGGTCATCTTTAACATTGACCTTAGCAGCTATGGGAATTCTGATTAATATCAGTCGCTATAGTCATTATTAAAAAAAAATACATCAGTGATTCAAACAAACGAGCTCTTTTTATTAAAGGGGCTCTATTATTTTGCTTTAAATTCATGTTTACCCTTAAAAAAAGCATAGGTAAATATACCGTATTTACGCAATCGATCCAGTATTTCAGGCGAATTTATGCTATACTTTATTTTAAATAGATAATAAGTTTACGCATATTTTATTTAGACATTTTAAGACGGTTTTAAGAATTGTTAAGTAAAAGGAAGAGAGCGAGATGGATGAAGAAAAAGTAGTCTCGATAGAAGAACGCATTCCAAAATTAAGAGAGGCACGTCGAAAAAAATCAAATCGACGTCTGATCTTTTATTTATGTTTATTTTTTGTTTTGATATCTGTTGTGCTCTATTTGCAGTCAGGATTAAGCTACATTAAAACAATAGAGGTTAGTGGCAATGATTACACGGATTCTGAATATATCATTGCACAATCTGGCCTATCTGAAGAGGTTAATTTTTGGAGTTTCACTACAACTAAAATTGAAGAAGAACTGACTAATACTCGAGAAATTAAAGAAGCATCTGTGTCTAGAGTTTTTCCCAATCATATCAAAATACAAGTCGAGGAATACAGACAGATTGGTTATCTTAATGAAACGGATGGTTACCGGCCTTTATTAGAAAATGGAACATTGCTCGATATCTTCCAAAAAGTTGATTATCGTGGTGACGCTCCATTACTACATGATTTCAATAATCAAGAGTATCTAACAAATTTTAATGATCAAGATTATTTTTTATTAATGACTGAACAATTAGCTCAATTATCTGAAACTATATCATCACACATATCAGAAATATATTGGGAACCAACTGAATCAAGCCCTTTTTTAGTTAGGTTACTTATGAATGATGGTTTAAATGTGATTATTAATATGCGTCATTTAAGTGATCAAATGACTAGCTATCCTTCAATCGTTAGTCAGTTAGATGAGACGAGTGGCACAATTGAGATGAGTAGAGGTGGAGCTATCTATTATTCGGAGGAAGAGACTGAGTCTGATGAAGCGGAAGAAATAGATATTGAAACAGAGAGCGAAGGGGATGAGGATAACAATGAAAGTGAAGGGTAAATATACGATTCCATCCCTCGTCTTATTTATTGTTGGCTTTTTAGTTGCCTTTGCTTTTCAACACACACATGCATTAGTTGTGGACGATGATAGGGGTGTGCAAGAATGGGAACAAACATTTTATTATCGCCAACAGCTCATTCAATTTGAAGATAACAATAATCAATTGCAACAAGAAATAGATGCTCTTAGATTAAATTTAATCCAACTTGAAGATGATTTAGCAGGACAAACCGATACACTTAGAAGTTCGGTTTCCGAAAAACTAAAATTGCAGGCCTTAACAGGTGAATTACCTATCGAGGGCCCAGGTATTTTTATATCTCTAAGAGATAGTGAGTTCACTCCGTCTACAGAAAGAGTTGATGAGTATATCGTTCATGATCGCCATATCCAAATGGTAATCAATGAGTTAATAGTAGCCGGGGCCGAGGCACTAGCAGTAAATGGCCAACGCATTTTTTCTGATAGTCATGTTGTTTGTATTGGTCCTGTCATCTCAGTCGATGGTAATCAATATCCTGCACCATTTGTGATTGAAGCAATTGGGGACTCTGAAACTCTTCAAGATAGCTTGGAGTTATCCAATGGAATTATCGACATACTCGTCAATGAGGAAATTGAAGTTGAGATCGGCAAGAAAAACAATATCATCATGCAACCAAGGATGAGTCAGTAGATGAATAAGATGAATAAAACAAATCAAATAGTGCTATCCGTTGGTCTGTTAATTCTAGGAGTCATGATAGCTATCCATTTCAAATCTCCTCAAGAACAAGAGTTAAGAGAAACAAGGGATATGTGGGATATCCGTTTACAATTACAAGAAGAACAAGAAAGACAACAGAATTTAAATAATGAATTAAACGAGTTAAAATCGATTCAAACACAATATCAATCAGCTTCTGAAGAAGAACAAATCATTGCACTAAATGATTCAATTGATGTTTTAAAGGAAAAAATCGGTTTAACTGAAATAAATGAGGCAGGAATTTTCATTAAAATATCACCTATAGATAATGATGTAACATCTGATTTCTTTTCCTCAGAGTTTACCACTGAGCTTTTACACCGGTTAATTAATGAGTTAAATTCATATGGAGCCACTCATATTGCGGTTAATAATGAACGCCTTACAGAGTTGACAGCTATTCGTCAAGTAGGTGATCAGATTTATATGAACCAACGTCCAATAGGGGCTATACCGCTTATTATTAAAGCCACTTCTAATGACCCTGACCGATTGTATTCATATATGGAGGTTAGTCAAGCTCAGAACGAATTCGCAATCCACAATATTGATTTTGAACTACGGAAAACAAAAGATGTAGCTATACCAGCATATGATGGTGATTTAAGCTTAGAGTATGTTACTATTATTGATGATGAAGCAGGTGGAAGTTGATGTGGGTACCTTTTATATTTTTATTGCTAGGTATAGGGTTAGGGCTATTAACAGATATCTCAATTCCTGAAATATATTCGAATTATCTTTCGATTGCAATCCTTGCATCACTCGATACACTGTTAGGTGGAATTCGAGCTCATTTCGAAAAAGCTTTTGATCAAAAAATCTTCATCACTGGTTTCTTTTTTAATATTGGCTTAGCCGTTG
>Ga0209487_1000886_pt1 | contig 26272 bp, 22 predicted proteins | sample Poulit2012_FD_187524 | JGI IMG/M metagenome (GOLD analysis project Ga0209487, IMG submission 187524) | Agricultural soil microbial communities from Georgia to study Nitrogen management - Poultry litter 2012 (SPAdes) (version 2) | ecosystem: Environmental > Terrestrial > Soil > Agricultural land...
AAGGGTTTCGCCTCATTGTAATAAGCTTCGTTAGAGCGCTTCAGAAGGTCCCGCAGCTCCTCTACTCGCTTCGCAGCTTCTTTTTCATTCATAGATCATGGTAAATAAATTCTTAGGAATAGCAGCTATGAAGATAACAGATTTCCTAAAAAACAAGTCTTTGTACGAAAGTGTCCGGCTCCGCTACGCCTTCCGGAAGGCGGAGTGACACAGAATCACTCCAGACCGGGCTGGAGACAAAGTAGTCTCTTGAGAGCTCCACATCTCTTGTTTCCTCATTATAAAAATGATCCGTTGGATTTTCGATCAGGTGGCCATTCATAAAAAGCAGAATGTTATCCATGGGGCCCCGAACCCTGATCTCATCACGAAATTCAAAATTCATGGCTGTTCCGGTATTAAGCCAGTAGGGATCGGGCCGGGGTTTAAGGTCACTCCAGACCCGTACCGGGTCTGCGTTACCAAAAGCAGCGTAAACAGTGATGTAGAGTGTTTCATTCAGTGCAATCTCGCTTCTGCCAGCTTCTGCATCAGCAGTCTGATCGTCTGTACTCCCTCTGTTCAGAGAGATTCCGGTGCTTTCTTCAGAAGGTGTTGTGATCTCCTCCTCTGCCCGATCAGACCCTGAAAAGTAATCAGATTCCACAATGAAATATCCGGCGACTCCCAGGATAATGACCAGGAGAAACAGACCGGCTATCCAGAGTGAAAGTGGCCGTTTATCGTACGTGACGGGGTGGCCCATTTTCGCCCAGTCCACATTGGATGAACGGCTCTCGGGATTGAAATTGGAAGCTGGCCGGTTCTTCGCCTCATTACCGGCTGCCGGGAGACTTTTCGATACACTTTCGGAAGCTGACTTCATGTCATTATCCTCCCGATCCGGTTGGGAAGCCATTCTATCTTCACCTTCGGGACTACGCTCTTTAGTGGCAGAGGACTCTTCACGATATGTCTCGCTTTCCGGAGTCTGGCTTCGATCTCCATCGGATTTCGCGTCGGGCAGGCTGTCGCCCGTGGAACCGGGCTTCACGTCCGGTGCATCCTCTCCAAAATAATTTTGAATGAGCAGATTTTGGTAGGTACCGGCCTCATACTGATCGAGCGCTTCAATCATCAACGCTTCGTTAATATTCAGGGCACGGCCGTAACTTCGTACAAAACTTCTGATATAAATGGTTCCCTCTTCAGACTGATCGAATATGGTATCGTCTTCGATCTTTGCTAATGTATGTACGGGAATTTTAGTAGCGTATTGAATGTCTTGAATGGTCAGCCCCAGGTGTGTTCTGATTTTTACAAGATCCTTTCCTAATGATGGCATAATCGTTAAATGAACTGGCGGTATGTTGATAAATTGGGCACAGGTAAAATATAACGGTTTTTTTCAGCGATTATGTAAGATTTTTCACTTCTCTGTTTCCTGTATATAAATGTATATAAATGAACTCTCACAGAATGGTTTCCTGAAAAGATGGCGCTCAAAAGAATTTTAAAGATTCTCACCGCCTGCAGGCAGATTGCTTTCCCGGATGTGTGCATCTGTTGCGGGTTGACGGTCTATCGCGATCATATACTGTTGTGCGTAGAGTGCAGGGATCAACGCTTCGAGAAACCGATCCAAACCGGTGAAGAAATATTACCTGCCTCTGTTCTGCATCAATTTTCACTCTGGACATTTGATAAAGGGGGGTATCTCCAGGACCTTCTTCATCTTTTAAAATATCATCACCTTGGCAACCTTGGCAAGGAACTGGGAGAATATCTCGGAAACAGCTACCGATGCAGTCCCGAGTACACCTATATGAAAACGGATCGCTCCAGGGGGTTTATCCTGATTCCGGTGCCTCTTCACAGAAGAAAAGAGAGACAGCGCGGTTATAATCAGGCCCGGCTGATCGCTGAAGGCGTTGCTGCCGCAACAGGGTGGAAGCTGTTGCCTGACGATGTACTGATCCGAAACAGAAATACCAAATCACAAACCGGCCTTACCAAAGAGGAACGCACTGCGAATGTTCATGCTGTTTTTGAATGGAAGGAGCGTGTGCGCATGAATGAAATACCTGTTCTGATTGATGACGTCTTTACAACAGGGGCTACTCTTTATGAACTGGCAGACATGGTCTACAGACATTGTGAGCGGCGTTCCATTCTCCTAACTCTTGCCAAAGCCTGATATGTTAAAGCTTGCCTGCGTCTTCGCGGGAGCATTAATCTGGGATAAGAAGGCCGATTCAAGGGGTTCCAATGGGTGCTTTATGATGATCTGAACTCTCTTGTCCGTTGGTTATGGGGAGAATCGATCTTTCCTGGACCATGGAGTTGAGTTTTTTGGTTTATAGAAATGGCGTTATCTTCAGGATGTAATGGATAAAAAGAAAACCCACTCTGTACAAATATTGGAGACCCCGTTTTCTACAGTCAGTAACAGGGGGCACTGGTTCTATACTACACGGGCTGCAGTGGAAAAACATCTTCCCGGCCTGTTGAATTTCTGCACATTTGAAAAACTAATTTCCAGGTCAATCGTCTGGATTGACAGTGCCAATTCACTTGCCATGTTACTCTTCCTGGGTCTGGTCTTTCTCATCAAGCCGTGGCCCGCAATCGCCATCTCTATACTGTTTCACTTCCTGTGGTATCACTATCATCATCTGTTCGCCCGTATCGGGTGGACTCCAATTCTAACTGTAATAAATCATGATCTGTTTCAGCTCGCTGTAGCTGTACCGGTACTTAGCTATCTGGGGATGAAGGGTAATTATCTGGCGACATTATTGGGATTGGTCAGTTTTTTTCTCTTTAAAGTGGGTTTGCTACGGATGTTATGGGACAGAATTCCCTCAATCGGGAGTAAAAGAAAACTTCCCCTGAACGACAAAACTTTAAGGGTTATATTAACACAGTACGCTTCCAGGCATAATATATCACAGAAGCACATAACTAAAATAGATCAACAGATCCATCGAATAAGGATGGATAAAAAGTAGAAAGATGAAAGAAATCAGATTACTGATTGCACGTCATGGAGAGACCGATTATAACAAAGACGGACTTTTGCAAGGAAGGGGGATCAATGCCCCTTTGAATGCTACAGGTATGAGCCAGGCAACTGAACTGGCCAAATATATTGAGCAGTACCCCGTCACATATATTGGTAGCAGCAGCATGATCCGGGCTTATGAAACTGCAGAATATTATGCAGACGACACAGATATGAATATCATTCAGCATGCCGGCCTGGATGAGATGGACTTTGGAGAGTTCGAAGGGAAGCCCTATGCAGAGGTTGTAGATGAGCTGGAACCCATAGACAAGGCGTGGCGAAACGGAGAAGTCAGACTGCAATTACCGGGAGGAGAATCACCGGCAGAGGTTTTTGAACGGGCAAACGAAGTTTTCCAGTCGCTTCTTTCAGAAACTGAAGGAAGTCATCTGTTTGTTGTGGCGCATGGCCGTTTGTTACGTATTTTACTCTCTGAATGGCTGGGATACGGTATTAAAAATATGGATCGCATTCATCACGATAATTGCGGAGTCAACCAGATTATTTGGTCAGATGGCGAGTTCAGAGCCGAATACCTAAATAAAACGAATTATTTCAATAAACTTAGACGGTTTGCATAATGAGTGAAAAAGTAAAAAATATGTTTGCTGATATTGCCGATGATTACGATCGGATTAACGGCATATTATCTTTTGGTATCCATAATGCATGGAGGAAAAGAGCAGTTGCAGAGAGCCGTGCACGCCCGGGTGACCGGGTACTCGATTGTGCAACAGGAACAGGAGATCTTGCCCTGGAGTTTAAGAAGACAGTGGGCCACAATGGATATGTGCTTGGAACGGACTTCTGTAAAGAGATGATCGAGCATGCACCGGGGAAAGCCGAAAAACAGGAGCTTGTTGTAGATTTCGAAGTGGCAGATGCGATGAATCTGCCTTATGATGAGGATTCGTTCGATATTGCCAGTATCGCTTTCGGAATCCGCAATGTGGATAATCCATCCGTTGCGCTAAAAGAGATGGCCCGTGTGGTCCGGCCGGGAGGCAGGGTCGTGGTACTTGAATTTGGTCAGCCCGAAGGGTTTACCGGGGTTCCTTTTCGTTTCTACAGCAAATACATCATGCCGGCTGTGGGCGGTGCAATCAGCGGTAATCGGGAAGCTTATACCTACCTTCCTGAAACCAGTGCTAAATTTCCTTCAGATCAGGCATTTCTTGAGCTAATGAGGGAGACCGGAGCTTTTCAATCGGTCCGATCCGTAAAACTAACGGGAGGCATCTCCTACATTTATATTGGACTGGTTTAGATCTCCGGCCAACAGGTGTACCCTCTAAATGTCTGTGTATCTGGCAATGGATATATCTGCACATGTATTTTGGAATTAATTCTTGTTAAACTTCACTATTTTATTGCAACTTAAATGCATGTCAATCTTTAACCTGTGAACTGGTGAGCAAATCAGGACGGATTGAACACGATCTTTAAATGGTCTTTGCAATCTGTTAGCTGACCCGTTTCTGCATGAAGTTTACTCCGGCAGAGCGGAAAGTTGCCACCGATTTAGACTCTTAATTTATTGGAAAAGCATCTATGAACATTCAGGAAATTACCAGGTATTTACCCCATCGCTATCCGTTCCTGCTGGTAGACCGTGTACTGGAACTGGAAGAAAAAAGGATTCTGACCTTGAAAAATGTGACCGTAAATGAAGATTTTTTTAATGGACACTTCCCGGGACAACCCATCATGCCTGGTGTATTGCAGGTTGAAGCCCTTGCCCAGAGCGGATGTATTATGTTGCTGGATGGCCACACCGAAGACATCAGTGATAAACTGGTTGTATTTACCGGAATAAAAAATGCCAGATTCCGTCAACAGGTAGTGCCTGGTGATCAGCTTATTATGGAGGTGGAGCTGATCAATTTCAGAAGAAACTTTGCCACCATGAAAGGAGTAGCAAAAGTTGATGACAAAGTAGCCTGTGAACTGGAAGCCTCGGCAGCAATCATTCAAAAAGGAGCTCAATGAGTACCCAATCAAAAAATACCCGAACCAACAAGGTAACTACCCAGACGATCGTGGAAATGAAAGCCAGGGGAGAGAAAATTTCCATGCTGACAGCCTATGACTATACCATGGCTGGAATTATTGACCAGGCAGGAACAGACGTTATCCTGGTAGGAGATTCTGCGGGCAATGTTATGGCGGGTTACGAGACAACAGTTCCCATGACACTTGACCATATGATCTACCATACTGCTTCTGTGGTCAGAGCGGTGGAAAGAGCACTGATCATTGCAGATCTGCCATTCATGACCTATCAGGTGACGGCCAGGGAGGCGCTAACAAACGCCGGACGCATGATGAAAGAAGCGGGCGCCCATGCCATTAAGGTCGAGGGAGGCGTGAGTATTGCAGAGACGGTAAAGAGGATTGTGGATGCTGGAATTCCTGTGATGGGGCACCTGGGGCTGACGCCACAAAGTATCTATAAATTCGGAACTTATAAAGTGCGCGCAAAAGAAGAAGGTGAGGCCGAACAGCTTATAAAGGATGCAAAGGCTTTGGAAGAGGCCGGAGTGTTTTCAATTGTTCTGGAGAAGATACCTTCTGTACTGGCGAAGAAAGTGACAGAGTCTGTTTCTGTACCTACTATCGGTATAGGGGCAGGTCCCCACTGCGACGGTCAGGTGCTGGTCATTCATGATATGCTGGGTTTGAATAAAGATTTTTCACCCAGATTTCTACGCCGGTATGCAGATCTGCACAAGGAGATGACCGAGGCAGTTCAGCACTATAATGAGGATGTGAAGTCAGGTGACTTTCCAAATGAAAGCGAACAATATTAACGATACATATCACAGGGGCAAAAGCTGCAGCAATCTGTAACTTCCCGGGCCGGTTATCGAAAGAGATTGTTCTACAGGACCCTCAGGTCCGTGAGCCTGTCTGCATATAGGTAATCAAAATTTATGTCGGAAATCGAAAAGCCACTCATTCTTGTTTGTAACGATGACGGGATATTCTCACCTGGAATCAAAGCACTGGCGGAAGTTGCTGCTGAATTCGGAGAGGTTGAGATCATTGCTCCGGACCGCCAACAGAGTGCGGTAGGTCATGCAATCACCGTCCGGACCCCTCTGCGCTCACGGGCCTTTCAGGTGGATGGGCGTTTCAACGGACAAGCTGTCTCGGGTACTCCGGCAGACTCTGTAAAGCTGGCACATGACCGCCTGCTCTCCCGGAAACCGGATCTTGTGGTAAGTGGCATTAACCACGGAAGCAATGCGGGAATCAACATCCTCTACTCAGGCACAGTCAGTGCTGCCACCGAGGGTACAATACTCGGGTATCCATCTATCGCAGTCTCTTGCACAGATTTCTCTGAGGAGGCTGATCTGTCAGGCGCCCGGGAAGCGGCAAGAAAAGTGATTTCCTATGTGCTGAAGCATGGATTACCAAAAGGTGTTACCCTCAACCTAAATGCACCGGCTGGTCCCTTGAAAGGAATCAAATGGGCACGTCAGGCGAACAGCCGCTATGTGGAGGAGTTCGAAGGCCGCGTAGACCCTCACAACCGATCCTACTACTGGCCTACCGGGAAATTCCAGCTTCTGGACCAGGATGACAATAATGATATATCCGCCCTGGAAAAAGGGTATGCATCCCTGACTCCGATTCAGTATGATCTGACAGCCTATTCGTTATTGAACGATTTGGGTAAGATAGATTTATAGCCCGTTATTCCGGAGATTTTCAACAAGCTCCAGCCAAAATTGATCCACGAGAGGCTTGCGCTCTTTACTGACTTGAATTTCTATCTGTTCAAGGTGGCTTAAACCGAGGGTTTTGAGATGAGTCCCCCAACGTGCACTGTCGATAGAGATAAAAGAGTCATTCGGTCCCTCTTGCTGATAAATCAGCTGATTTTGCAATTTGTAGATTGGATTTAGCGGAATATCTGTTCCTTTACCTACAGCTGCACTGTATGAAAAGTACTTCGTTTCAGGCGCATCGGGTGTATTTGGGTTAAACTCCTTCGTGACATATTCTGGTGTTAACTGTTCAACAGCTGCTTGTGCATCACTTTTTTCAAATGGGTAGATGCTCTCGCCAAACCAGTCAATCAGCTGGACGAGTTTCTCCTTTATTGTTTCCGGAGCTGTAAGTCCGATCACCGCAAGATAGGTGCCATGGTGAGGTGAGGCAATCGTTGTCAGGGAGGCAACCGAGGAGGCTATACCGAGTTTGCTGATTGCCCATCTCATATCGAGACCGCCCATGCTGTGAGCTACGACATTGAAGCGCTCAAACCCATATTTTTGTTTTAGTTTTTCGATAGTAGCCGCCCACTGTTCCGCTCTGGTAGAGATCTGTGCATAGGGAACAACGTTGGGGGCAAACGTCACAATTCCCATACTCCGCAATCGCATACAGCTCTCATGCATAGGAGTCGGAACAATCATGGAGAGAAACCCGCCGAAACCGTGACACATAAGTACCGGATAATTCAGTTGAATGATCTCCGGTTGCGGAAATTCACTAAGCTCAAATTTCTTGAGATATTTCTTTGGATCAAAATTCATAACTGTCACGGGGATTGATCAAGCAACGGATCGGTTCGCAGGTGGACGGTTCTCAGGACACGACTGTTATAGAGGATCTGTATTGCAATATTTTTCTCAGGGAATTGCACCTTACCCACCGTAGTGGCAGAGTAGGGGAGCAAGACACTGTGCAGATCGTAATGATAGGTCGTTTTTGAAAAATCGAAAGGGACTGTGACACTATAGACTCGTCTGGTAAAAGTGGAGTCAATGGTAATTTCGCTCTGACGTACCTGCTCTGAAGCCACACCATGAAGATCCAGTGTTTGTATAATAAGTGAGTCAAGTTGAGCGGTACTGGCCAGGCCCCGGGCAGGTACTCCCTGCCTGCCCCAGAGCAGAGCTGCTGCTGTCAAGCACGATGCCAGGAGCAGAATGGTGATCCAGACTCTTTTATTATTTTTCAAGATTTCAGCTTTCTCTTCTGACATCCCTATTTTACCTTGTTCGTGAGGCGTACGCCTTGTACTTTCTCATTTGCGTTAATCTCTGTACAGATTCGACAGCCGGGTTTCATAAAGTAATGAATGATGATTTCTGATGGCATATCGTATTGAAAAAATTGCTACAAAAAAACAAATCTCACAATTTCATGATTTGCCTTTCACAATTTACAGGCACTATCCGAATTGGGTTCCTCCTTTTCGGTTTGAAATTGAGAATATATTTAATCCTGAGAAAAATCAACTTTTCCGGACAGGGGAGTGCGAGCGATTTCTCGTCTTTGAAGATAATCAATTAGTTGGCAGATTTGCACTAATGAACCATCCGGACAGAGATTTAATTCACGGAGAACGGATAGGAGGCCTGGGTTTCATTGAAATGAGGAATGATCAGGGAGTTGCTGATGAGATCATCCGTTTCTCGGGTGAATGGCATAAAAAAAGAGGATACAGAGCGTTTAGAGGACCCGTCAACTTTGGTGAAAATATGAATTACTGGGGCCTTCTGATCGAAAACTTTGAGGAGCCGCCCGTCTATGGTATGTATTACCACCCGCCCTATTATCAAGAACTGCTGGAAAACACCGATGCGGAGAAGCTGGATGATCACTGGAGCTACAAGCGCAGTTTCAGAATACCAATACCGGAGCGGATGATTAGAATTACTGACAGGATCGGGAACCGGCCGGACATTTCTGTACGTCCAATCGACATGAGAAATCTGGAGCGAGATGCGGAATATATCAGACAGATCTATAATCAGGCCTGGAGTGAGCAGGACATCTCCGAGAGAGAACAGGAATTTACAGAACTGAGCAAGGAGGATGTGCGGCAAATGGTTGCGCAGTTGAAGCGGATCATGATCCCGGAGAGTATCGTAATTACGTTTATCGGTGATGAACCTGCTTCATTTACTCTTAGTATCCCCGACCTGAATGAAGTATCCGCAGTCACAAAAGGCTATATGAAATGGTGGCATACATTCAGATTGCTACAGATCCGAAAAAAAACACGGGGTCTGCGAACTATGGTCTATGGTACACTACCCAAATATCGTAAAATGGGAATTGAGGCTCTTACATTCGTAAGGGGTATCCAACTCACAAAAGAGGCTGTGCCGCAGATCGAACATCTGGAGGGGGGATGGGTGAGCGAAAAAAACTGGCTGATGCAGCGAAGCCTGGAAGCTCTGGGTTGTTCCCATCACAAGACGCACAGAACTTATCTATGGCGTACAGAATAAGCATCGGGCAGGTATCAGTGCATTCCGGGCGTGATACCTCCTGAAACGAGATAAATGCCCAGTACGAGTAGAATAAGAGCCAAAGCTACCTGTAATTTTTCAGGTTTTATTTTTTGAGCTGAATACCACCCTGCAATTGCGCCGATTAAAAGTGGGAGCGTCAGATAGAGAGCCAGCGTCCAATCTACTGCCCCCTGAAGAGCATAACCGGCAGTTGCCATCCCTGAGATGAAAACCGATTGCACCTGGGCCAAAGCAACAGACATCAACATTGGTATTCCCAATACCACCATCATAGGAACAGCCAGTACGGGTCCCCCTACACCCAAGAGTCCTCCCGGTAAGCCAACTGCGACACCCACCACTCCCAGGCGGACCAGCCCACCTGAGCTCTCCATTTTTAGTGTTCTTTCCGGGCTGAGAGTATATTTCTGTCTGTAGAGGATAAGGATCCCGGTGGAAATGACAAAAATTCCTAAGAGCACGGCAAAGAGAGAGGCGCTCAGAAATGCATTGAGCTGTGACCCGGCAAATGCGCCTGCCACAGACGCCAAACTCAATATGACAGCGGCTTTTACTGCATGCTTCTCAAGAAGCTGCCCCGAACGGAAATACCCGAGGCTTCCTGCAATACCTGTTATAATGAACGTTGCACTTGCTGTCCCGGCAACGGTACCGGGATCCAGAGGCAGCAGTGCAAAAAGTGCAATTGTAACAAATATTCCACCCGGTCCGATTGTTGTAATGCAAAACCCTCCAACCAACGCGATGACCAGTAGAACAGTTACAATAAATGGATCCATAGGTAGTGCCCGGGGGTTTAGGTAAAAGAGGATTTCTGGCTAAAGTGTGTGGAATCCGGTCAAGAAATTACGATATCAATCCGCCGAAAATTGCCTCAAGCACCCCTCTGCCAGAATTCACTGCAATATATGCTGAAAACAGGACCAGAGAGATATTGGCAAAGTTGAGTTTCCATGAGTTTGTGTGGGTTCCCATGATTTTTTTGTCATTCACAGCCCAAAAAAGCAAAATAGCTGTAATGGGAAGGCCGAAAACACCATTAAATGCTGGAAACAGAGTGACCATCTGTACGACACTCAGCCCGGTCACATGAGAGACCAATGGTGAAAACATCCCGATAAAAATACTAACACTTAAAATGATTTTAAACTTCTTCGATGTTCCATCTTTGTGATCAATATCAAGTGCCTCCAGAATCATGTACGGTATCGTCCACATAATGGGAACAATACTGGTAAACGATGCGGCGATAACCCCAATGAAAAAAACGATCATCGCCCATTGTCCCAGAATGATCTCCAGTGCAAGGCCGGGTGTGGCGAAAGAGGTGAGTTCTGTATAGCCAGCCGGTCGTAGTACAGCGGCAGCAACAATGATAATAGCGATGGTAATAATTCCACCGATCGAGTAACCCAGGATCAGGTCTTTACGCATCATTTTGATATGTTTTAAGCTATTCCAGTTCTTCTGTTTTACCAGAATAGACTCCAGAAAAAAATTTGGCCAGAGCGCTGTTGTACCTAAGATGGCAGCTCCGATGACCAAGGCGCCAATATCAGGGATTGAAGGGATAAGTCCTGCAGCTATATCAGGGAGGGATGGTTCACTCGCACCAGCCACAACGAGGTAGAGTACGAGCACCAGAAGCAACATGACCGTCATTACTTTTTCAACGAAACCATACTTTAATATGCCTACAAGGATTGCTGCTAATCCGGCAAGAATGGCTACAGGCTGCCACGGAACCGAACCCCCAGTCAACATTTCCACACTCTTGCCAACAGCTGATGTGAGTGCCAGACACCAGGCTATGCACCCTATCGAAAGAAAGAGAGCGAGGATCAGAGCTCCGTTTTTACCAAGTTTGCGCCTGATAAAAGACATGAGGGTGTCTCCGTGGATACCCAGGCGGGCACTCATATCCTGCGCCATTGTTCCTAGTAGTACAGCCCCCACAACTGCCCAGAGAAGTGTATATCCATATTCCACACCTGCCTGACTGGCAATATAGATGGAACCCGAACCAAAATAGCTCGCTACCATGATGAAGGATAGACCAAACTTCTCAAAGAATTTTGAAAAAAAATCTTTCATATATCTGAGTTAGTTATTATTGATATAATTATGTACCTATAGGCTGGGATCACTTGATACTTATTGCACATCCCACGACTCCCGATTTGCTTAACTGGCAACTGATTAAAACAACTGCACACCTCGAAAGTCAATCATTTTTGCCACAGGTAGCTCCATTAATTCTGGAATCCGGATGAATTTCGGTGTTAGAATAAGGGATTTTATTCTCTTTCCGAAAAAAAACTATGTTAACTATTGTAATGAACGTACATAGTTTGGTACTATTTTAAATTTGCATATTATGTATTAGTACTGAGGATCTTCCTGGCCTGTCTTTGTACTCCGCGATCTGATAATGTTCAGATAAATAAATGGGATGAGCAGCCGTAGTTTACTCTATTTAAAGGAAGAATGGAGTATCTGAAAATCAGTGAAATGTGACAGGTCTTGACACAGAAAAACGATAACTGAGTAATAACAAAATGGATTTTTTTAACAAACTAGTCGAGGCTTTTCTTAACGAAATGGAAGTCTTCATAGAGTTTATTCCACGGCTGCTAATAGCACTGATTGTAGCCTGGGCAATCTATATGACAGGAAAGTTAGTAGCCCACGCTGTCATTCGCATCCTCAGAAGAGGCAACATGCCTTTAGTCTATCACAGTTACTTTACAAAACTAATAAAGGGTATCGGTGCTTTCATTGCCACGATAATTTTTTTAAACCTCATCGGGTATGGAGCCCTTGCGGCGAGTCTCGTGGCAGGAGGCGGGCTTACAGCCGTGATGATCGGTTTTGCATTCAAAGATATCGGAGAAAATTTTCTGGCCGGATTTTTTCTCGCTTTCAGCCGTTCATTCAGGGAAAATGATTTGATAGAAACGGGTGGGATCACCGGAACTGTCCGCGGAATCCACATACGTCACACCCATCTCCGGACGTCGGATGGGTGTGACGTCTTTGTGCCCAGCGCCCAGCTATTCACTAAACCGCTATATAACTATACACTTGATGGGTTGCGGAGGGCAAGTTTTACTATCGGCATAAATTACAATAACGATATTCAAAGTGTGTCGGATCTTCTGCACCGTGCAGTCGTGGAAACAGAAGGGGTGATGGTGTCACCGGCTCCGGTGATCACAATTAAAGCATATCTGCAGGATTACATAGAGTTACAGATCGCATTCTGGGTTCATACAACCTATCAGAAACTGAGCCTTTCTGCTGTTCGGACAGGGGTGATGAAGGCTTGCCTCAACAAATTGAAACAGGAGGGAGTCGCCTTGAGCTCAGACATACAATCTACCGTATCTATAGTACGGGGGGGTGATGTCTCTGCATGATTGCAAGGTGGGATATATACGGCTTTCCACTACGAACAACCTGACTTTGCTCTTACACTTTTCAGCCGCCAATACTATCCATCAGTCCGCTTTGAAGAGATTTCCACCAGTAGTTAAATACCGATTTCTCCGGCTCTCTTTCATAGTCAACAGTTCCAGGGCGGGGATCTTCCGGTTGATTTGCAGATTCAACGGCAAAGGTGTTGATGAAAAATGAACCCACACGTCTTATGAGATTCTTCTCAAAAGTTTCCCGGTCCACAAGGGCAATATGTAAATCGTTGTAAATAACCTCTGCATTTCCAATGGCATGGGTGTCATTTAGTTGCATTTCGAAACGTACACTCTCAACAAAGCCGCTCTCAATCCGTACGCCCGCAAGAGGTTCAAATACAGAATTCAGTATTTGTGGGTCGGTACTCGCCAGATCTCCTTTAATATTATGCAACTTCTCTTGATAGGGAATCAGAAACTGCACCTGCAGATCTGATTCATTCATAAACTTCGTGTCAGTTTCGATTGAAAGGCCACCATATTGTGTCATCAGGCTATCAATATTGGTGAAATCTGCCATCGCCACATCCAAGTCTGTAAAATAGACAGCACCTCTTTCGGACGCATCTTCATGTAGCTCTTCATAACGAATGGAGCTGGCAGTGGCTGCGATATCGTGGATGTAGACAGGAATGGGCAAACTATTAATCATCTCCTGAGGAAGAGGTTTCCGGCCCCTGCTTTCCTGCTGCGGATAGTTCTTGTCGCGGAATATGACCACATCGGCCTCATCGATTGCAAGGCTCTCTGCAATCAGCTGGTTGGAAAGGATTGCATGATCCATGTTCAGGCCTGTCAAAGTTATTTCATGGGTTGTCAATTCTATTCGATCGGTACGATGTCCTACGTAATCGAAAAACTCTTTCTCTTCGTAGGCGGGAAGCAATTGGAATTGGTGAACGACTAAAGAGCCGGAGTCCGATTCAAAATCTACAACCTCCGCAGAGAGAATATAGAGACCATTTTCGGTTGTGAAATAGATATCCTCGATATCAAACCGGAACTTTTCTACAGACTCCGGCCCGAGTTCCCCATCCTCCGGAGAGAAAGAGATGTCATTTAGTATAAAATTGCTGTTTTCAATAGAAAACCTGGCCATCTCTTCCGCTTCAAAATATCGGAGTGAGAGCCCGTTTATCTTGGTTTCCCCTATGATAATCTGGCTCACGCCCCCATTTCCATTTTCTCCTTCTCTGTCGAGAAAGGAGTGCAGGCCCTGATGATTTTCATCCCCCGACAGATGGCGCACGTCTACAGTGGGACGATCAATCTCAATACGCCGTACTGATAGCTCATCAGAGAATATCCACGCAAAGGAGCGGACTCCTTCCACGGCAATGGATGCCACATTGGTTTCGAGGTTCGTCCCGGCATCCGCATTGGAAGTGAATCGGACGTCACTGAAATAGATATTGCGTGGGAGCAGATGGACGGAAACCTCGCCAATCTCAAGTTCAAATTTGCCCTCAGCGCGGTCGTTTATTGTTTCAGTAATATACTGTCTGATCTGTTCTTCCAGGTAGTAATTTTTGTAGATTAAAGCTCCGAATACAACGATCAGGATGGCAACTGAGATGAAGATTGCTCTTCGCCAGGCGGGTTTTATACTCATCTATTCTATTCCGTTGATATAGTTTTTAAACGTGGCGATTCTCTTTGAACAGTGAGATCTCAGAGTAAAGTCACGTCATTTTATGTTACCCGTCCAGAGCGTTTTGCGTGCTATGAACAATCACAATTAAAAACTGCTTTTCCCTTCAGATTTCTTTAAAGGCAGAATGAGAAGAAAAGTTGCCATCAACAAAAAAAGTGTATTCCGGATAATCATTGTCCAGCCAAAACTGCTCCCGAGAAGTGAACCCAACAGCCCATCGCCTCCTGCTTCTCCGAAACATCCGCAATCTCCTTCTATTCCCGTACTGAAACCATAGATGGCAAACAGAAGGAAAACCAGATAGATTCCCGCTGTAAAAGGGAGGGCTACGATATCCAGTTTCTTACTGATTAGCAGAAACCCAAGGAGAATCTCCAGCCATGGGAGCAGATCTATAATGACCGACTTGAAGAAGTTCGGCAGCCAGTAGATGTAGGCGACTGTCTCAAACAGAGCGCTATTATCCTGCAGTTTGAAATACCCGGCCACGATGAGAGCACCCCCCAGAATCAGACGAAAAGTCCAGTTCAATGCCACTGAAATCATATTGGAACCTTTTTAAAAACGAATGAATTGCGCATTTCTGTTGTGTGATAAATATAATATAACAAAAACGGCGACGATTACGCCTGACGTTTTCGGGATTTCAATCATCCCCTGAATGATACAAAATTGGATCTCTTCGCTGCAGACCTTTTACCGCCGACATCAAGGAAGAAACCCCCGTCTGCAAGTTCAGGAAGTTGTCTTCCGGTACGGTTTTTTTAGGTTTATGGAAGGTGATTATTCAATTAATAATTTTTTATCTGTCAATTGCATGGATAAAAGCGCTTTTAGTTTTTTGCAGTCTATGGATTGCATAACAATCTTTGTACATTTAGCCGAGCAGAAGAAAGACAAAAAAAATCACTATAATGTCTGATAAACCTCATGATTATTGCGGTATTTTTGGAATTTACAATCACCCTGAATCCTCTCTTCTAACCTATTACGGTCTGCATGCCCTGCAACATCGCGGCCAAGAGTCCGCCGGAATTGTAACTGCTGATTTTAATACAACTAAAAATAAGAACATCATGCCGATGTACAAAGATTTCGGTCTTGTACTATCGGTCTTTGACAAACCGAAGATCCTCTCTGATATCCTGGTAGGAAAGTCGGCAATCGGGCACAATCGTTATTCTACCACCGGATCTGCAAAAAATCCTGCCAATATTCAGCCATTCCGGGTGCACTACAGGGATGGAAATCTGGCTATTGCCCACAACGGAAATTTGACCAATGCAAAAACTCTCAGAGAGCGTTTCAGAGATGAAGGAGTGCTTTTTCAAAGTACCTCGGATACTGAACTGATTCTGCATTTGATTTCCCACAGTAGAAAAGAGAACCAGATTGATCAGATTCTGGATGCCCTGCATCAGATTGAAGGGGCTTATTGCCTGGTTATTCTGACGGATGACTCGCTTATAGCGGTTCGCGACCCGAACGGCTTCAGGCCTCTGGCACTTGGTAAGGTAGATGGAGCGTATACTATTGCAAGTGAGACCTGTGCTTTTGATATCATAGGAGCAGAGTACATTCGTGATGTGAAACCCGGTGAGGTCCTGGTTATCGATAGAAAAACGATCGAGACTACAGAGCCAACCTCTTATTTTTTGGAGAAAAAAGAGAATACATCAACCAGCCAGTGTATTTTCGAATATGTCTATTTTTCCAGACCCGATAGCATGATCTTTGGAGAAATGGTGGATAAAATCAGACGGAACCTGGGTAAACAACTGGCCAAGGAGCATCCACTGGACAGGGTTTTAAAAAACGGTAATTCAGAAAAAAAACCGATCATCATCTCCGTACCCGACTCGAGCAATACAGCTGCGATCGGATACGCCCATGAGAATCAAAAGCTGGGTTTTGACTGTAAGTATGATATTGGGTTTATCAGGAACCATTATGTGGGTCGTACCTTTATATCCCCCGGACAGAAATCCCGGGAACAGAAGGTGCGTACGAAATACAATACGGTAAAAGGTGTACTGGAGGGGCGGTCCGTTATCATCGTTGACGATTCCATTGTCCGTGGTACCACATCCCGGTATCTGGTTGATATGATTCGTGCTGCAAAACCGTATGAGATACACTTTTTGGTCAGCTCTCCGCCGATAACCCATCCCTGTTTCTATGGTATGGACTTTCCGGATCCAAATGAACTGATCGCCAACAGATTTAACAGGGATATCGAAGCTATCGCACAGGAAATTGGTGTGGACAGCCTGAGATATCTCTCTCCCGATGGTTTGGTAAATGCGGTTGAAGCTGCAAATGTATCGGAGTATTCCTACTGTACTGCGTGCTTTACAGGCAAATACCCCGTTCCTGTAGAGTTCGGAATTCAAAAAGAAGAAAACGAATCACTTTGATGGAATTTCAGGCCGCACAATTTATAACTTCTGCTGTTTCTCTGCAGGATTGTCCAGAGGAGAGTCTTCCGGAATTTTGCTTTGCAGGCCGTTCCAATGTGGGAAAGTCCTCAATAATAAACAAACTGACCAATAAGAAGAGATTGGCCAGAACCAGTAACACTCCGGGTAAAACTCAGCAGATGAATTATTATCGTATTGATAACAGGTGTTACCTGGTGGATCTGCCCGGATTTGGTTTTGCCAAAGTACCTCAGAAGGAACGAATCCGCTGGGGAAAAGATATTCAGAAATATCTGTTGGAACGCTCATCCCTCGAACTTGTATTCCATCTGGTGGATTGTCGTCACAAGCCAACCAGTCTGGACGAAGAGTTTTTTTACTGGCTGGGAGCAAATGAATTACCGTTTGCCGTCATACTTTCAAAATCTGATAAACTCTCCGGAAACAAACTTGCGTCTGCTGTCAGTCAGGTAAAACATATTCTGAAAGATATGAATATCGAGGTGCCGGTTCTCACCGCTTCTGCAGATACCGGCCAAGGGGTTGAAGCGATACAAGACCTGATCCTGGAGTTCCTGGATGATACCCGATCATAAAAACGTAAACCCGTAAAAAAATAATCATGTCGTTTAAAGTACTACTATTAGATAATGTTGACCCCATCTGTGCAACCATATTTGAAGAGAGGGGATTTGAAACCAACACACCCGGGAAATTGACACTGGATGAGCTCAAAGCGATACTTCCTGACTATCACGCCATGGTGGTGCGCAGTTCCACAACTGTAGACAAAGATCTGTTAAAGCACGCTCCTAACCTTCAGATCATTGGACGTGCCGGTGTAGGTGTGGATAATATTGATATTAAGGCAGCAACTTCCAAAGGTGTTCTGGTTATGAATACGCCGGACGGGAATACCATTTCAACCGCAGAACACACCTGCGGAATGATCATCGCACTTGCCCGGAATATTCCGCAATCCTCGGCCCGGGTGAAAGGAAAAGGATGGGACCGGAAAGCTTTTATGGGAACAGAAGTGCATGGGAAAAAGCTGGGGATTGTCGGACTTGGAAAGATCGGCTCTGAAGTGGCGCTTCGGATGAAGGAATTTGGTATCAAACTCTACGCCTATGATCCGTTTACTACAAAAGAGCATGCACAATCTTTGGGCGTAACTCTTGTGGAACTGGATGAACTGCTTGGGCTCTCAGACTTTCTGACTGTTCACACCCCTCTTACTGACAAAACCAGGGACCTGGTATCTCTGAAAAATTCGGACAAGCTCAAGAAAGGAATCCGTTTGATCAACTGTGCAAGGGGAGGGATCTACAATGAAATGGATCTGAAACCCTTGATTGAACAGGGAATCGTCGCCGGGGTGGCTTTGGATGTATACAGTACTGAACCTCCGACGGAAGAACTCTATGATGCCCTGGATCATCCCGCAATTATTACCACACCGCATCTTGGGGCATCTACGGAAGAGGCACAGGAGAAAGTGGCTGTACAGATCGCTCAGCAGATATCCGATGCCCTGGAAAACAAGAGTTATAAAGGGAGTTTGAACAGCAAGTCGATCTCTCTTTTGACAAATGCAGAAGTACAGCCCTTTGTGGAGCTGGCAGAAAAACTTGGAAAAGTATCAGGGCAGCTGATGCCGAGGAATTCAACAGATTTCTCTTTTGAATATACAGGACTCTGCGCTCGTTATGCCGACGTGCTGACAGATGCTATTTTGAAAGGAATGCTGGCGCGCTACGTGGATGATGCTGTCAACCTGATCAATGCGCGACATTATGCAGAGGAGCGCGGGTACAAAATTAGTGAAACCACGAAAAGTGAGGATCGGAACTATCAGGATCTCATTACCGTGAAGCTTGGCGACAGCGAGTACTATGCACAGCTCTCCGCAACAGTTTTCGGTGTGGGCGATTACCGAATTGTGGAGATTGACGGATTTGGAATTGAGCTCCGGCTGGAGGGAGATATTCTGATGTATCAGAATCAGGACAGGCCTGGTATGCTTGCATCGGTGGCATCCACCCTGGCAGCTAAAAATGTAAATATCGGAGCGTTGAGCCTGGGACGTGAAGGCAAGGGTACGAATGCCATTACTGCTGTAATCGTGGATAAAAAGCTCAATGATGATGAACTTCAAAGCATTGTGGATATTGAAGGAGTTCAGAATGTAAAATATATTTCATTAAGCTAAACTTTCGGCCCTGAGGAGCAGAGGCTTGAAGATTTCAGTCGAATGCCGGAAAAAACCGATCCATACAGGTATTTCCGGCATATAGAATCTTCTGCTTCATATACCGAATGGTTCAACTACTGATTCAGTCAGGGATTCAAAAAAGGGTGGGTTCCGGTAAACGGAAATCCGCCCCGATCCCCGTTATATAATCTGGGTACCCGGCGATGATCTGCCGGGCATAACCCGGATCAACCCCTCTGTATATTCACTTCGCTCTGAAGCAGTGCGAATCCGGCTCGTCCAACAATGTCGCCCGGGGGTATCCTGCCTCTGTTTCGATTCGTAATTTTACTCTTCATATGGCATCGGATTCTGCTCGGATCAGGTTTTGTCAAAGCAGTAAGAAGATGTTCAAACTGGCTCATCAGCCAAGGTTTACCAGAATTTTTCTCTCTTTTCCTGTTTGAATACAAAAATGAAGAAACTTCTACCGGTTATGAACCTGTAAAGTTACTTTTGTGTTGGGAAACTATCCGCGGGAAACTGTATTATCCAATTTAAAAACTTCAGGGTAGACTATAGAGTCGATGACACATTCAAATGATTGGTATATTAAATATGCTTATGCTCTGGCAGCTATTGTACTTACGATCTATGCGATGATCACTGCCAAGGCGATTGTGGTTCCTTTCCTTTTCGCAATATTTATCTCAATTCTGTTGACTCCACTGGCAGGATGGCTCGAAAAGTACAGGATCCCCCGGGTTATTTCTTCCCTGGTTGCGATTACTGTCGCCGTTCTTGTTCTGTTTGGAGTGGGTTTTTTCTTCTATACCCAGATGACTGCCTTCGTAAATGATTCAGACACCATTATAATGCGTCTGGAAGAGTTGCTGTTTTCAGTGGATGAATTTCTTTCATCTTGGTTTGCCTTTGAAGGGGAGATCAATCTGGAAAGGATAGTAGTGGAACTCCTTGAGTATATTCAGGCCAATATTGCCTCCCTTAGCAGGGGTATAAGCAGTGCAGCATCGGTCATCACCAATGTATTTCTGGTTCCGGTATTCATTTTCCTTATCCTTCTGTTCAGAAGTCAATTGAAGAACTTTGTCATGATGGCTTTTGGTGGTGATAACGATTCCAGAAACAGAAGGGTACGGGTTATCATTATAAAAATCAGGGTGCTGATCCAGAATTACATTACCGGCGTTCTGATCGTGATCGTTATCCTCTCCTTTCTTAACTCCATTATGCTGTTGGTTATCGGTGTGGATCACGCAATCTTTTTCGGTGTTTTTGCTGCAATGTTAAACATCATACCGTTTGTTGGCCCGCTTCTCGGGTCGATTCTTCCAATAGTTTATTCCCTGATTACTATGGATTCGCTTATCTATCCGTTAATTATCATGTTGGGATTTTACGTGATTCAGCTGTTTGAAGGAAATCTTTTTACTCCAACGATTGTTGGAAGCCAGGTAAGTATGAACGCTCTCGCAACACTTCTGCTTCTTTTCATAGGTGGACAGATCTGGGGGTTATCCGGAATGATCCTGTTTATTCCGATTGGAGCCATCATGAAAATAATATTTGATGAAGTGGAGTCTCTGCAGCCGTTCGGGTATGTGATGGGAAGGAGAGCTGAAGATAAGAGTGAGCAGAGAAGCAGACTGGCCAGGAAAGTCAGTGAGCTGGCCGAAAAATCAAAGCCTGTTTCTGATTAACAGGCAATACAGCCAATACAGGCAGATCAGGGAAGAGGAAGGGAAACAGGTTGGTGGCTGCCTTAAAAAAGGTGAGATGTGAATGGCCCCGACAAGCATCAGAGCAGCCGGAACCTTATCTCACATACAAATTTAGCTACTCACAGACTATGAGTAAAGTACTTCAGCACCTTTCCCCTGGGCAATCAGCGAACGGTAACTCTTTAGTTCTTCCTGAACTTTCTGATCCGTAAGATCCAGAGTTACCCCTTTTTCAGCTGCCATGTACGCTGCCTGTACCAGGTAAGTCACCTGTACACCATAGTCAAAGTTGAGGAATGCGTCTTTTCCATTTAGGAAAGAGTTAACCATGTCCCGTGTTTCTGTGGTGTAACCGTAGAGATCCGCTTCATTTGCCTGAACAGCAAGCAGGCCGCGGGTGGCGGTAGACTTCTCAAGAGCTTTTTCCGCGTCCGCTACCGAACTGGCTGCTTCGTCTCCCACAAATATTTCAACAGGTGAAATAAGGGTATTCACCTCCATGGCATAACCCGGGCCCAATGCATCCATGGAGAGTCTCATGCCCTGTTTGTCATACATCCAGGAATCAGTGAATTGAGATTTAACCAGTTGGCCTGTTTCAGGGTTCTTATAGGTAATAATACCGGTCGCAAAATCCTCAGCCGGTGCTTTAGAGTAATCAACTCCGTAGGTATCCATCAGAACTTTCTGGTATTTAGGTTGACCCCATTTTAAGAGAGAGGTGTCGCACTGTACCGAAACAGGCTCCAGAAAGAGAAGGTCCTTGTCTTCCGGGGTGAGGATATAGCGTCCGACTGCAATACTGTGGCACCCCATATCGGACAGTACACCGCCGCCCTGGCGCACGGGATCCCAAAACCAGCTGTTGTGAGGTCCCGCATGCTCTTCCGTACTCCGGGCGAGTGTAAAGGGCCCCATCGCACGCTGTTGCGGCCTGAGCTGATGCAGAGCGTTATTGATGACATTCATATGGAGCTGATTTTCAAAATAAGCGGTGAGCAGGTTGGCCTCCTTCGCAAGGTCCGCCATCCGCTGAGCTTCTGCAAGTGTCCGGCCCAGTGGCTTTTCACAGATGACGCCCTTGAGCGGTGCCCCTTCTTTTACCGCATCCGCAATCTCTTCCATAACAGCGAGGCGGGTGTAATTTGGGGAATAGATCGCAATGGCATCGCAGTGGTTGCACATCTCCTTTACCGTGGAGTAGAGCACCGGCTCTCCCAGTCCATTCTTTTTGGCATACTCTGCAAGCTTTTCTGCACCACCCCGGTCATATATTGCCGTCAGCTCGACGTCTCGTACCTGGGTCATGGCGACAGTGAGGAATTGGGCAATAAATCCAGAGCCTACATATCCGATTCTCAACGGTTTTTTTCTATTCATAGTGAGATAATTATAAGAGTTGGTTAGCTGTTGTTGTTGTAACTATGGTAGTTCTGATCAAAAAAAGTGGACCCCGGATAGTAGTATCTCCGGGGTCACAGTGGGTATAGTGGTTCCTGTCAGTGTGACCAGGTTCCTATCAAACATCCATGCTGGAAGTTCTGTCTATTCGGTAATATTCAGGGCAGTTCGTACTAACTTCTCCTGTTCTGCGTCATGGATCTTTTTCTGTCCGGCAGCAGGAGAGGCTGATGCCTGACGACCGACATATGAGAGTTTTTGGCCTCTCTGAAGCAGTTCCTGAATTCTGGGCGCTATATATTGCCACGAGCCCATATTCCGGGGCTCTTCCTGGCACCATACTACGTCCTTCACTTTCTTGAACCGTTTCAGATATTGGCTGACATCCTTGTCCGGGAAGGGATAGAGCATCTCCACTCTTGCGATGATAACATTGTCAATGTTATGATCTTCTTTGGCTTTGAGAAGGTCGTAGTAGACCTTACCTGAACAGAGAATAAGCCGGTTCGCAGACTCCTCATTTGATCCATCGGGATCTTCAATGAAAGGCCTGAAGGCTCCATTTGCAAGTTCCTCTACATTGGAAACGGCTTTTGGATGCCGCAGCAGGCTCTTGGGAGTCATGATTACGAGAGGTTTTTTAATCTCCTGAAGTGCCTGTTTCCGTAGCAGATGGAAATATTGTGTAGGAGTAGTCAAATTGACCACCTGCATATTGTCTTCTGCGCAGAGTTGTAGAAAACGCTCCAGCCTGGCCGAGGAGTGCTCAGGCCCCTGGCCTTCATAACCGTGGGGAAGGTTCATAACAACTGTCGATCGCTGACCCCATTTGGCCTCTGAAGAGGAGACAAACTGATCGATGATAATTTGGGCACCATTGGCAAAATCTCCAAATTGTGCTTCCCAGATAACCAGAGCATCCAGTTTAGCAGCGGAATACCCAAACTCAAAGCCGAGAGCCGCAAACTCACTAAGATGGCTGTTATAGGGGAAGAATTTGCCCTGATTCTCATCGAGGTTGTTCAGGGGAATAAATCTCTGATTGGTTTCTGTTCCATGAAGAACAGCATGCCTGTGGGAGAATGTACCTCGTTCAACATCCTGGCCTGTCAGACGAACGGTTGTTCCCCGTTTCAGCAGTGAACCGAAAGCGAGCCCTTCAGCAAAGCCCCAGTCAATAGCTGTCTCATTCTTTTCAACAATCTGCGCCCGTCTGGCGAGCTGCCTGAGCAGCTTGGGGTTCGCATCAAAATCTTTCGGAACGGTGTTGATTTTAACGGCGATCTCTTTCAGCTCGTCAATGGGGAAGGTTGTATCTGGATAGTCCGCCTGCTGGCTTTGTGATTCTTCCGTTCTGTCCAGCATCTCGTCGGTTACATCCAGGGAAGGTGAACTCTTGGCATCTTCAAAAGCTTCTTGCAGCAGATCCTCAAACTCATCAAAGATAGCCTGGGTTTCCTCCTTGGTAAACTCACCTTTCCGGAGAAGTTCCTCCAGATAGATGTCCCGTACAGTCGGATGGTTTTCAATCTCCTTATACATTCCAGGTTGTGTAAAGGCAGGTTCATCCCCTTCATTATGACCATGCTTACGATAGCAGATCAGATCGATGACGACATCTTTTCCAAACTTCTGCCGGTAATCGAGTGCCATGTTCATCACATGTACAGCAGCTTCGGGATCATCTCCATTTACATGAAAAATAGGAGCCAGAATCATTTTAGCCAGATCAGAGGCGTATTCTGTTGAGCGTGCATCCACCGGAAGGGTGGTGAATCCAATTTGGTTATTGATAATGACGTGAATGGTGCCCCCGGTTTCATACCCTCTGAGCTGAGACATATTTAGGGTTTCTGCAACCACACCCTGGCCAATAAACGCGGCATCACCGTGCATCAGAACGGGGACGTGCTTCTTTTTGGCATGCTCAGCTTCCAGATGGTCCTGATTGGCCCTTGCAGCTCCTTCCACAACCGGATTGACAGCTTCCAGGTGACTTGGGTTGGGCAGCAGTTCCATTTCAACAGTATTTCCACTCTTCGTCTTATATTTACTGTTGGCACCCAGGTGATACTTTACATCTCCTGAACCCTGAATGGTACTGAGGTCGATGTTCCCTTCAAAGTCTGCAAAGACCTGGTGGTATGGCTTTTGCATGATGTTCACCAGAATGTTAAGTCGCCCGCGATGCGCCATTCCAAAAAAGAACTTCTCAACTTCTTGCTTCGAGCCTCTTTCTATCAGAAAGTGGATCATTGGGATGAGGGTTTCCGCACCTTCAAGCGAGAACCGTTTGTGTCCGATGTACTTTTTATGCAGGAACTGCTCGAAAGCCATCGCCTGATTCAGCTTGTGGAGAATTTCTTCGCGATCATCCTTGTTGAGATCTGGTGTATTTGTAGTGCTCTCCATGGTTTCGCGGAGCCATTTCCGTTCATCCAGATCCAGAAGGTGCTTGTATTCAGCACCAATCTTCCCACAATAGGTATTCCTGAGAAGCTGAATAATATCACGTAACTTCGCTGTTTTCTTGCCTCCCAGTCCATCACAGAAAAACTCCCTGTCCAGGTCCCAGAGGGTCAACCCGTAATACTCAAGGTCAAGTTCGGGACTTCGTCCGGGCCCACTGCCCAGGGGGTCCAGATTTGCAAGTACATGTCCCCGCATCCGGTACATATTTATCAGTCGCCACACAGCGATGGCGCGGCGGTCCTGCTCCAGTGAATTGGCCCTTCCGCTCAGCTGTCCTTCATATTTATCTTCTCCATAGGGGAAGGGTTCATATGGGATTTCAAGATCTGCGAAAATATTTTCATAGAAGCCATCCTCGCCATTGAGGAGTGCATCCACTTTTTGCAGAAACATTCCTGATTCAGCTCCCTGTATAATCCTGTGGTCGTAGGTACAGGTCATTGTCATCACCTTGCTGACACCCAGCTGGTTCAGCACATCCTGCGCCATCGATTGAAATTCTGCAGGATAGTTAATGGCACCTGTTGCAATAATGGCTCCCTGGCCTTTCATCAGACGAGGTGTTGAAGAGACGGTTCCGATCGTTCCGGGATTGGTAATGGAGATGGTGGTCTCCTGGAAATCAGACACTTCCAGTTTGCCATTCCGTGCTTTGCTGATCAGTTCCGCGAATGCATAGAGGAACTCCCGGAAGTTCATTTTATCAACGGCCTTGATATTCGGAACCACCAGGTTTCGTGTGCCGTCGCGGCCTTCCAGGTCGATCGCTATTCCTAGATTGATACTTTCCGGCTTGATACGATAGTGGGTATCGTTATCTCTTTCATAGTAGGAGTTGATATTCCGAAACTCTTTGAGAGCCTGGATCACACCCCAGGAGATCAGGTGAGTGAAGGAGGCTTTCGGTTCACCGCGCCTGGTCAGATGAGTGTTGATGATCGTACGGTCTTCGGTCATCATTTTGACCGGGATCACCCTGAGGGAAGTGGCCGTAGGCACATAGACACTTTCATCCATGTTTTCGACAATTCTGGATGCCACACCTCTGATTTTTTCTGTTTCGGCACTTTCAGGAACAGTCATTTTTTTCTCCTGATCCTTACTTGCCTGAGCTGCTTGCGCTCTTTGAGGCTGCATGGAAGGAAGAGGAACAGGCCGTTCTGGTTGCTTCGGAACGACTGCAGAGCCGTTTAATTCATCAAAATAACGCTTCCAGTGCGGAGGAACCGAAACCGGATTTTCCTGGTATTGTTTATAAAGTTCTTCGACCAGGGCTGAATTGGGACCAAAAATGGATTCAAGTGATTTCAAAACAGTATTTTTTCTTAAAAATGGGTAACAAAAAATTAGTAAAAAAATAAAGCAGGGGGCAGGAGATTGCTAAGCCGTACTGCTTTATATGGTGTGTACTACCTGTAAAATGAAATTTTGCTTAAAACTAAACATATTTGTATTAAAACACGATGAATTTTACCTCGGGAATAATTTTTAATAAAAGATAATCATTTATCTGCCAATTAGCTTTCCGTATATTACGTGTTGATACTTTTGAGTATACGGATTTCAGTAGGATATGTTGTTGAAATTTTATC
>Ga0209487_1000887_pt1 | contig 26255 bp, 24 predicted proteins | sample Poulit2012_FD_187524 | JGI IMG/M metagenome (GOLD analysis project Ga0209487, IMG submission 187524) | Agricultural soil microbial communities from Georgia to study Nitrogen management - Poultry litter 2012 (SPAdes) (version 2) | ecosystem: Environmental > Terrestrial > Soil > Agricultural land...
AAGCGGGGCTGGAACATCGAGGAGGAGCCGGTCGCGATCGAGCCGCGGCACCAGGACACGGTGTTCCGTGCTGTCGGCCGCCCCGGGGTGGTGCTGATCTCCGAGGGCCCGGCGCACCGGGTGCCGAAGCTGCTCGAGGGGGAACGCAAGCGGGTGGCCCGGGTGATCCCGAACGTGCCGATCATCCTGCTGCAGTGCGGCCGTGAGGAGGGTCAGGTCCCGCTGCCGAAGATCGCAGCCAAGGTGCGCAAGCAGAAGCCGCAGCTCACCAAGAGCGAGGTGGCCGAGGTCTCCAAGCGGCTGCGCGCACTGAAGTCGAATGCGCTGCCGATCCCCAAGGGTGTGGACCCGCGGCGGGCGCGCCCGGACCGCAAGGGCATGCGCGGGCGCTGACGCCGCTACCTGCTCGGCACCGGCTGCCAGTCGCGGCCGAACCAGCGTCTCGCCCGGTTCGTGCCGGCGGTCTGCTTCTCCTCGGCGTTCTCCAGTGACGGCGGAACCATCCTGCCGTAGGGTCGCTCACCTGGCGCGAAGGTCACCTCGACCCGGGCCACCTGGCCGCCGCCGAACTCCATCAGGCAGGCGCCGTGGCCGCCGTAGGCGTCCGTGGACGCTCCGCCATGCACCTGGGCGATGATCTGCTCGGCCACGGTGCGGCCCTGCCCTTCGGCGAACGCTCCAGCCTTCGGGGTGCCCGCACTGGTGACGTCCCCCACGGCGAACACCCCGGGGAACCGGGTGCGCAGCGTGCGCGGGTCGACCGGGATCCAGCCGTCCTCGGTGAGCCCGGCGTCCACCACCACCTGCGGCGGTCGGTGCGCGGGTACGGCCAGCAGCAGGTCGAAGCCCCTCTGGCTGCCGTCCTCCAGCACCACTGCTCGAGCGGCCGGGTCCACGTGCCGCACCAGGTGGTTCGGGTGCCAGCCGATCTCCCGTTCGGCGAACGCAGCCAGGATCGCCTCGGAGGCCTCCGGCGCCGGCGGCACCGGGGTGGGCAGCGGCATCAGCAGGTCGATGCTGGAGGCCGCCCGCAGACCGCGCGCGGTGAGGAAGTCGTGGGTGAGCAGCGCTGTCTCGCTGGGGGCCGGCGGGCACTTGAACGGACTGGAGGTCACCGCGATCAGCACCCGTCCGCCGTTGAAGTTCTCCAGCGCGTCCCTGGCGGCCTCGGCCCCGGGCACGCTGTAGAACTCGTGCCCGGCCTCCACCAGTCCCGGAGTAGCCGCCGGGTCCAGGTCGGCACCGAGCGCCACCACCAGCACGTCCGCGGTCAGCTCACCGCTGTCCAGGGTGACCGTGCGGCGCTGCGGGTCGATGGCCAGCACCTCGGCACGCAGCATCTGCAGGCCCGGACCGGTCACGTCGGTGTAGGGCAACCGGACCCGATCGGCATCGGTGTGTCCGAACATCACGTCCAGCTTGGAGAAGCCGAACACGAACGCGTCCCCCCGGTCCACGACCGTGGTCTGCACGTCCTCGCCGAGGGTCTCGGACAGTGTCCGGGCCACCTCGAGCCCACCGAAACCGGCACCGAGGACGACCACCTGGAACTTCGCCGTCATGCTCGAACTGTACGCCCGTGGGACTCGGCTGGGCCAGGCGTGCCGACACCCTCTGCCGGCTGTGCCTCAGAGCCGCACGACCTGCGTGCCCGACCACCGGTCGTGCAGGCTGCGCCCGGCCGGGTCGGTGATCACCGGCGGAAGCACCAGCAGCACCCCCACGGTGCGGCCCAGGGCACGCAACGGTCCGGGCAGGCCGCCTGCCAGCGTGCGCATACCCAGCCCGCAGATGCGGTGCCCGATAGTGGTGCCCGCTGTGCCCACGAGCAGGAAGGTCATCACCCCGAACACGGCGAGAGTAGCCATCGGGTGGTAGTCGAAGAAGCCGGCGCTGATCGCCGAGGACACCGCCCAGTCGATGCAGATCGCACCGATCCGCCGCCCCCAGTAACCGGGGAACTGCAGCTCGTGCTCGTCCCCGGGCGCGGCAGCCTCGCCACGGGAGGCACCTGTGCTCCCGCGCGTGTCGCGGGCGCTGTGGGGACCACGGGCCTGGCCAGGTGTGCTCACCAGGCCAGGTTACGCCGTCGACGGCGGAACACGGGTTGTCCGCATACAGGTCACCTCCCGCACGGCTGAGGGCGTGCTCGTTAACATTGGCGACACATTGCGGTGACGGTGCAGAAACGCCGTCGGCCTAGCGTGTGCGGCAACACACCAACACCGAGGAGCTCACGGATGTTCACCAGTGCCGAGGAGGCTATCGCCTTCACCAAGGAGCAGGGCGTCAAGTTCGTCGACGTCCGCTTCTGCGACCTCCCGGGGGTGATGCAGCACTTCAACATCCCGGTGGAGAACTTCACCGGCGAAGCCTTCACCGAGGGCCTGATGTTCGACGGTTCCTCCATCCGCGGGTTCCAGGCGATCCACGAGTCGGACATGAAGCTGGTGCCGGACGTGACCAGCGCGTTCGTGGACCCGTTCCGGGAGCAGAAGACCCTGGTGGTGAACTTCTCCATCGTGGACCCGTTCACCGACGAGCCGTACTCGCGCGACCCGCGCAACATCGCCGCCAAGGCGGAGGCGTACCTGACCTCCACCGGTATCGCCGACACGGTGTTCTTCGGTGCCGAGGCGGAGTTCTACATCTTCGACGACGTGCGCTTCCAGACCAGCGCGGACGCCAGCTTCTACTACATCAACTCCAACGAGGCCGCGTGGAACACCGGTCGGGACGAGAACGGCGGCAACCGCGGGTACAAGACCCGGTACAAGGGCGGCTACTTCCCGGTCTCCCCGAACGACCAGATGGCCGACCTGCGCGACGAGATGGTCACGGTGATGCAGGAGGCGGGCCTGCAGGTGGAGCGTGCGCACCACGAGGTGGGTACCGCTGGTCAGCAGGAGATCAACTACCGGTTCAACACGTTGCGCGGTGCGGCTGACGACCTGATGAAGTTCAAGTACATCATCAAGAACGTGGCCTGGCGGGCAGGTAAGTCGGCCACGTTCATGCCCAAGCCGATCTTCGGGGACAACGGGTCGGGGATGCACTCCCACCAGAGCCTGTGGGCCGGCGACGACCCGTTGTTCTACGACGAGCGCGGCTACGGCGGTCTGTCGGACCTGGCGCGCTGGTACATCGGCGGTCTGCTCCGGCACGCACCGAGCCTGCTGGCGTTCACCAACCCGTCGCTGAACTCCTACCACCGGTTGGTGCCCGGGTTCGAGGCGCCGGTGAACCTGGTGTACTCCGCGCGCAACCGGTCGGCGTGCATCCGCATCCCGGTGACCGGGTCCTCGCCGAAGGCCAAGCGGGTGGAGTACCGGGTGCCCGACCCGTCGTCGAACCCGTACCTGGCGTTCTCGGCGATGCTGATGGCCGGCATCGACGGGATCCGGAACCGGATCGAGCCGCCGGAGCCGATCGACAAGGACCTGTACGAGCTGCCGCCGGAGGAGCATGCGGAGATCGAGCAGGTGCCGGACTCCCTGCCGGCGGCGCTGGACGCGCTGGAGGCGGACTTCGACTACCTCATCGAGGGTGATGTGTTCACCCCGGACCTGATCGAGACCTGGATCGACTACAAGCGCACCAACGAGGTGGACGCAGTGCGACTGCGCCCGCACCCGCACGAGTTCGAGCTGTACTACGACCTGTGAGGAGTGAGCGGAGCTTGCGGAGCGAGCCCCGCTTGCCCGCCCACTCACCCCGCACTGAGGCACTTTTGTGACACTGAGGCATTCCTTTTCTGCCTCCGTGTCACAAAAGTGCCTCAGTGTGTGCGTCTTCTGCTGGTACGGCGAACATGCAACGGTCAGTGGGACTCACGGAGGAGGGTCGCACCTCCGCCTTGATTCCCTGCCAGGTCAGTCGGCGTCGGAGGGCGAACCGAGCAGCTCTCGCACCCGGCTGGAGACCCGGTGGAACTCGGAGCTCTCCAGTGTCTGGGCGTAGTCGCGCCGCGCCGGCAGGTCCACCACGTGCTCCTCGATGATCCTCCCGGGCCGCGGGCTCATCACGACAACTCGGCTGGCGAGGTACACCGCTTCCGCCACCGAGTGGGTGACCAGCAGCACGCTCGTCCCGGTCTGGCTCCAGATGCGGTTGAACTCCACGTTCATCCGTTCGCGGGTCAGCGCATCAAGAGCGCCGAACGGCTCGTCCATCAGCAGCACCCGCGGTTCGTGCAGCAGAGCGCGGCACAGCGACACCCGCTGCTGCATCCCGCCGGACAGCTCGTGCGGTAAGGCCCTCTCGAAACCACTAAGCCCGGTCATCTCGATCAGCTCGTCCGTGCGCTCCTGAGCCTTGCGCATGTTCATGCCGCGCATCTCGGCCTGCAGCAGGATGTTGCCACGAACGTTGCGCCACTCCAGCAGCGCGGCGCGCTGGAACACGAACCCGATGTCCTGCCTGGGGCCGGTGACCCGGTCCCCGCGAAGGTGTACCGACCCGGCGCTCGGTGCGGTCAGTCCGGCCACAGCCTTGAGCAGGGTGGACTTGCCGCATCCGGACGGGCCAGCGATCGTGATGAACTCGCCCGCTTGCACGTCGAGCTCGATGCCTTCCAATGCACTGACCCGACCGCGCTTGGAGGCGAAGGTGATCGACAGGTCACTGACCTGCAGCACGGTCGAGGTGTCGACAACCTCAGTCACCGGCAGCTCCTTCCAGACAGCACGCGATGCCTGCGTGCGCGGTGCGTGGCCCAGGTCATCAGGGTCATGCCCCCGGTGCGAACGAGTCGTCGAAGTAGTCCTCGACAGTTCCCTCACCGGAGATCAGCTCGGCATCGGAGAGCAGCGTCAGCGTGTTCTCCCAGTCCTCAGGCGCGGTCACGCCGGGTGCCTCACCTTCGGTCGCGTCGGTGTGCAGCAGCAGGACCGTTTCCTCCCACTGGTTCTGCAGCACGTCGGCCTCCGGCATCTGCGGGTCCTTGCCGTCCATCGCCTCGACTGCTGCTTGCGGGTCGTCGGCGGCGGCCTGGAACGCCTCCGAGGTGGCAGCAACCATCGCTGAGACCAGCTCGGGGTCGTCAGCGATCGTGCTGTCTGGCGCGATCAGTCCGTTGCTGAAGAAGTTCAGGCCCTCGTCGGAGTAACGCAGGTAGCTGACCTCGCGGCCGCTCTCAGCCTGGATGGTCGGGCCCTGGTCGTGCGCGAAGCCGATCAGGCCGTCGACCTGGCCGGAGAGCATCGCTGCGATCTTTCCGGCGGGGTCCAGGTTCTGCTGGGTGACGTCGGACTCGGAGAGCCCCACGGCCTCCAGGTACATCGGGAACACAGTCGTCGGCGCATCGCCTGCGGACACCGCGATCGTGGTGCCGACCAGGTCTTCCGGGGTCTCGATGCCCGAGTCGCTGAAGACCTGCACGGCTGAAGGGGTGGTCTGCAGGAACACGCCCACGGAGTGGATCGACACACCGCTGTCGATGTTTGCCAGCACTGCGGGGGTGTCCGCCCACCCGAAGTCGACCTGCTCCTGGCCGACAGCCTGCGCGGTCTTGGTGGAGCCCTGGCCAGCCTGGATCTCTAGGTTGATGCCGTGCTCCTCGAAGATGCCCTGCTCCACGCCGTAGTAGAAGGGCGCGTGCTCACCATAGGGATACCAGTTGAGCATCAAGGTGACATCGGTCGTCTCGCCGTCTCCCCCGGGCGCGCCGTCAGAATCGCCGCAGCCGGCGAGGGCGAGCGCCGCGGCCGCGGCCAACGCGATTCCGCTGAGCGCGGTACGTGAGGTCTTCATTGAGTTCCTTCTTCCATGATCAAGGGGCCAGAGCTGGCTGGGTGCTGTGGGTTGGGTCAGAAGCGGACAGTGGCGGCGGCAACGTCTCGCCTCGAGGCGTGCCAGGGGATGAGGAACTTCTCAGCGATCTGGATGATGGCGAACAGCACAACACCCATGACGGACATGATGATCAGAGCCGCGAACAGCATCGCCGTGTCCAGGATGCCGTTCGCCTGCAGGATCACATACCCGAGGCCCTCGTTGGCGCCGACGAACTCACCGACCACGGCACCGGTCACGGCCAGCGTGGCGGCCACCTTGAGACCGGAGAGCAGCTCGGGCAGCGCTGCCGGCAACCGGACCTTGAAGAGCACCTTCAGCCGGCTCGCGCCCATGGTGGAGACGAGTTGCAGGATCTCCGGATCCACAGAACGCAGACCCGCCAGTCCGGAGATCACCACCGGGAAGAACGCCATCAGCACCGCCACCAGGATCTTCGGTGCCGCGCCAAAGCCGAGCCAGACGATGAACAGTGGAGCGATTGCGATCTTCGGGATCACCTGGGCGAACAAGATCACCGGGTAGAACGTCTTCTCCAGGCCCTTGGAGTAGACCATCATCACCGCGACCAGGAGACCCGCGACACCGGCGATGGCGAACCCGATGAGCGTCTCATAGGTAGTCACCCAGGTGTGCTGCAGCAGGTACTCCGCGTTCTCGGCGAAGGCCGCCCAGGTGTCCGACGGCGCCGGGATGATGTATGGCTGCACCCACCCCTGAGCAGTGACCAGCCACCAGAGCACGATCACCACGGCAAGGAAGACGATCGGGTGCCAGCTCTGCAACCACCAACGCAGGAAGCCACCAGCCACGCTTGAGCGTGCGTTCGACCCCGACGGCGCGCCGCCCGTCTTCTGGTCTGTCACTGTCATGGAAGTCCTCGTCATTGCGGAGAAAATACCGGAAAACGCTATCCGGTGGCGTGAATTTTATGTGTGGCGCCTGAGCGTGTCAAAGCAGTATCACCCTGCTTGACGGCGGCGGGCCGACCGAGTCCTCCGGTACTCGTCAGCCCGCCGCCTCACGCTGCCAGACTACTGATCCAGCACCTCCAGGACTGCACGTGCCTCGACGTCGGACCGCCGGCCAAGAGCCAGCACGTCGTAGCTGCCAGCCCGGGTCTGCCGGGGCACCCGGATCTGGGTCTCGAATGCCCCTTCTCCGTCAGCCGTCACGCGACCGGCCAGACCATGAACGTCGTCCAGCCGGAGGAACACCAGCTCACCCGGTTCGAACCCGGTCCCGGTCGCTGTCACAGTCTGCCCGGGCTGCGCTTCGCCCGGGTCGACGCTCAGCGTGGTGCCGTCGGCCTGGACCGAGACGGCCAGGTTCCGCATCCGGCCGATGTTGTCGAACGAACCGAAGCCGACCTGTCCGGAGTCGAAGGTGGTGTCCGTCGCGGTGAACAAGGGGCGATCCAGGCCGTCAATCCAGACGGCCATCTCACCGGTGTCGGCACAGTGCACCAGCCGTACCTGATGGAACTCCTCGTCGGTGATAGCCGGTGGCGCCCCGATCGTGCCGTCCCACTGGTCATCGATGCGCTCCCGGTCGGCGTTGTCCACCTTGAAGATGCCGTTGTGGGCGTAGATCGTGTTGTCCTGCGAGATGTGGGCGTAGTAGTACTCCGTGTCCGACTGGTAACCGAAGACCAGGATGATGTCCCGGTTGTCGATCGATGCGGGTGTGTCCAGCCGGACGTCGGCAGTCAGCTCCACCGACCCTTCGGGCACCACAGAGTCCAGCAGCGCGTACTCGAACGGACGGCGAATCCCGTCACCTGGGTCGGTACCGGCCTCCGCGAGGATGATCTCGTCACCGGGAAGCTCCCAGAGCTCGGGCGTGCGGGGGGACCAGTTCTCCCCGGCCATCAGATCGCTCACCGGCTCTCCGAGCTCGCACGAAGGCGGCTCGGGCTCCGGTGTGGGCTCGACCTCGAACCTGGCGTACTGCGCCGCGACCTGCTCTGCTGTCGCTGCGGTGTCCAGGAACATCAGGTCGTCCATCCGTCCATCGAACGGGTTGAACTCCTGGGTGTTCTGCGGGTAGCTGCCGCCGATCTTGATCCCGGCCGGCAGCGTCTCCGAAGTCGGTCCGCCGTCCCACGGGGTCGTCTCGGAGGTGTAGCTGCCCTCGAGCGGCTCGCCGTTCATGTACAGCCGCATCTCCTGGCCGACGAAGTCGAAGGTGGCAGCCAGGTGTACCCACTCGCCGCGGACCAGGATGTCCTCCCACGGCAGGTCGGCCGCGTACGTCCACGAGCCTTCACCGTCCAGCTGCCGGCCCAGTGCCACCAGCTTGAGCTCGCCATCGACCGAGATGACCTCCAGCAGGGCGCGTACGTTGTGTCCGTTGGATCCTCCGCTGAGCACGCCTGCCAACCCGATGGCCCCATAGCGGTCGTCCGGGTCATCGGTGTTGGTGTTCAGTGGCGGATTGTCGCCTGTGGGTTTGAACCAGCCCATCACACTCATCGCTTCGGTCCCGGCGAACGGACTGAGCGTAGCGACGCCGTCGGCGTTGTGTATGCCTGCCTTCCAGTCGTCATTGCTGGCACCCGGAGGGTCAGCACCCTCCTCCTGAGCGGTCATCTGCTGGGTCTGCAGGGACTGACCAGCACCCGGGTACGCCGCGTCGGCCAGGCGCATCTGGGGCCCACCGTTGACCAGCTCGATCTCGGTGCCGGAGTAGCCCTGATCAGACTCCAGCGTGGCGTCGTCCTCCACTGGGTGGTCGAAGTCGTAGTGGGCCACCGTGTGCCCAGCCAGCTCCGGAAGCACGATCGGCGACGAAGCGCTGACCTCGTGCGCACCGGTCACCCGCCAGATCTTCCCGTTCGCTTTGGCGATCAGGTACAGCTCACCCGCTGCGTCAGAACCGAACCGCAGGTCCACCCGACTGTCCCCGACCAGCTCGGCGAACGTCGTCTCCTCGCCCTCGGCGAAGACGCGCAGGCGGGAGATCTCTGCCAGGGCATCGACATCGCCATCGTTGCGGACCATCTCCTCGTGCTCGGTGGACAGCACCCAGCCGTGCACCAGGTCGGTGAACAGGTACTGGTCCTGCAGCTCCGGAATGCTGCCGCGGTACACAAAGCCGCCGTTCAGGGCGATGCCGGCGTCACCGGTCTGACCCGGGTCACGATTGTGGTCGTAGGCGGCAACCGGATACGTGAAGCCGTTCTCCGCGTCGTCCTCAGGCAACGGGTAGATCTGCCGGTTCTCCGCTCGAAATGGTCCCTCTCGCTCGGACCAGCCGAAGTTGTCACCTGCCTGCACCTCGTAGACCGACTCGACCTGCCACTCGCCGATGTGGCCGAGGTACAGCTGGTGCTCGCCTTCTGTGTCCCAGCTGATCCGGTGCGGGTCTCGCATGCCGACGGCGTAGATCTCCCCGAGTGCTCCTGCCACGTCTATGAATGGGTTGTCTGCCGGGATGCCGTACTGGCCGTTGTCACTGTTGTTGCCAGCGGTGTCAATCCGCATGATCGTGCCCTGTGGCGTGGCGAGGTCCTGCGGGTTGCCGTTGCCCACGCCGTTGCCCCCGTCACCGGAGAGGATGTAGAGCATGCCGTAGTCCGGGTCGCCCTCCTCGACGGTCGGGTTGAAGGCGATCTGCTGCATGGTGTGCACGCGCCCGTTGTAGGGGACCCGCATGATCTCCCGGCTGGTGCCCTCGAACGTCGGCGCCGACGGGTCGGTCGCAGTCCACTCGGTGAGCACGCTGTGGAACCCCACGCTGCCGTAGCCCGGGAAGTCCGGGACATCCTCTTCCAAGGCGCTACCGGCTTCGGTGTGCACGGTGTAGAAGAGCCCGTTCTCAGCGAAGTCCGGGTGGAACTCGGCGAAGCCCAGACCCGTGCCCAGTCCGGCATGGTTGTGGAAGTTGTCGATGAAGTGCTCGCGTACGTCCAGGTACGGGACGTAGTCCCCCGTGTCCTTGTCCACCAGATAGAGCATGCCGTTCATGTCCGGCACCATGAGCCGCCCGGAACCGTCCGGGACCTCGTCCACATGGGTGATCCGATTGTGTCGGTCCAGTCGAGGGTCCTGCGTCTCCGGCGTGGTGTGCGACTCGGGCAGCTGGACGAGCTCCTCGACCTCGATGCCCAACCGGGACAGGCTGGGGTCAGGCAGCGGGTTGAGCAGTGGTTCCTCGATCTCGTCCCCGCCGGGCGCGCAGTCCCCGGGGTTGCCGGTGGCGATGTCGAGGTTCTCTCCGGTGGTGTCCACGGCGACGTCGTCCAGCATCAGCTGTCCGTCGCTGGAGGCGCCGTTGATCCAGAAGAACCGATCCAGTGGGCCGTCCACGGCCTGCCGGAACCCGAACTGCTCCTCAGCTCCCTCGGGTAGACGAGTCTGCTCCTCGTACGGCCCGCCCTGGCTATACACAGACACCTGGTCGGAGGCGTTGTCCGCGACGATCCAGACGCACTGCCAGGCGCCGCTGCCCCAGTCGCCAACCTCCTCGAAGTGGTCCCCGTCACGGACCAGCATCCGGTCGTCGTTCTGGTTGTTGACGTAGGCACGGCTGTTCTCGTACGTGGTGGGCTCGTCGACGTCGGTGAGGCCGAAGGAGGTGTCCACGCTCCCGGTGCGCAGGAACCGGAAGAACAGCGTGCCCGTCTCCCCCTCAGCGATCTCGGCTGTGGCGTGCCGCGCCCAGTGCGCCCCGCCGCTCATCTCCACCACGCGGTTGTTCCCGTTCAGCGGATCGGGGATCACCTGTGCTGCCTCGGTCGCGCTCCAGCCGTCCTGCCCATCAAGAACACCGGTGCTGTACTCCTCGAAGTCGAACATCTCGGTGAACGTGACATCCCCCGGATCGGCGCCCGCCGGTGCCGCCATGATCGGCAGACACACCGCAGCGGCCGCGCCCGCGGCCACCAGGGTCCTGCTACGAAAGTTCCCTGCTCGCTTTGACATCGTCGTCCTCCCCGTTGGGCAAGCGCTTTCCTCGCCGCTTGTGCTGATGACGGTAACAGAGATTCCCCTTCGCACAAAGCATTGTGCGGAACTCTTGAGTGATACTCCACAACTGCCTACTGTCTGCGCCGGTCGCGCCATGGATAGAGGCCTGTGAGGAGTGAGCGGAGCTTGCGGAGCGAGCCCCGCTTGCCCGCCCACTCACCCCGCACTGAGGCACTTCTGTGACACTGAGGCATTCCTTTTCTGCCTCCGTGTCACAAAAGTGCCTCAGTGTTTGTGGGTGCGTGTGGGTGTGTGTGGGTGCGTGTGCGTGCGGCCGATGACGTCCGCCGTGTAACCGTGGTGTAACCGCCTCCGGGCAGCGTTGGATGTGCTCAACCCACACAGAAGGGAGCACATCGGATGACTACTACCTGACTCCACCGGAGGATCACCGCCGTTCTCACTGGTGCTGCGCTGTCCGGTGCCGCCCTGGTCGGCGCCGCCAGCACGGCACAGGCGATCCCGGCCGACCCGCCGGCGAACAACCACGGCTGCCCCAGCGGCGCCGTGTGCATCTACGACGGCGACGGCTGGTGGGAGAACAACCCGACCCACGCGTTCTACTCCTACGGCGTGCACCGGTTCTACGGCCAGTACGGCGAGCACCGCGTGTTCAACAACCAGTACGGCGACGCGTGGGTGGCGTTCAGCCAGGACGGCTCCAGCTGGGCGAGCATCATCGGCCCCGGCCTGTGGGATGACGTCGACCTGACTGACTACAACATGCTCGAGCTGTGGGAGCGGTGACCCCTTCAACAACTAGACCAACCACGCCACGGCATGCCTGTGCATGGATACCGGCAGTCATTGCGGAAGCTTCGTGCCCGCCGGTTTCTGGAACGACTACGACTTCACCACGACCAACGAGGTGAAGCTGCACAAGGGCGTGCGGTGACGACGCGAAGGAGGAAAACCGCTGATGCACACCACAACACGCAGGACGGCCAGGCGTCTGCTGGCCAGCGCCGCCATCACCATCACGGCGACCGCCGGTCTCGCAGGCGCTGCCCAAGCCGCCGGCCACGAGCCACCATCAGGTGAGCTCACCGGCTGCCCGGACGGCGCAGTGTGCCTCTACCCGGAGGACAGCTGGAACTGGGGCAATCCCAGTCATGTCTTCTTTGACCAGGGGACGCACCGCGTCTACTACCAGTACGACGAGCACCGAATCTTCAACAACCAGGACGGTCTCGGCTACCTCGAGCTGTGCGCCGGGACCGACGGCACCGACTGCGACAACCTGATCGCGCCCAGCGAGTACACCGACATCAATTTCACCGATGTCGAGTCGATCCGGCTCTTCACCTACTGAGCCGACACCTCACACCTCGAAACAGCAACTCTGGAGGAAACCTGTCATGACTACGAACCGAATCCGTAGGTCGGTCTCCGCCGTCCTCACCGGCGTCGTGCTGTCCGGCGCAGCAATGCTGGGCATGTCCAGTGCGGCTCAGGCCGTCGAAGACGCGCCGCCCATCGACAACCACGGCTGCCCGTTGGGGGCCGTGTGTGTCTACCCGGATGCGAGCTGGAACGGTGGGAACCCGACCTATGCCTTCTACTCCTACGGCGCTCACAAGATCTACAACCAGTACGGCAAGCACCGCGTGTTCAACAACCAGTACGGCGAGGGTTATGCCGCACTCAGCCCGGACAGCGACGGGTCGAGCTGGGGGCGGGCCCTGGAGCCCGGGGAGGTCATCGACGTGAACCTCACCAGCGTCAACTCGATCCTGCTCTGGGAGCGCTGACCGCGATGTAAGCGTCGCGAAAGTCGACCAGTACACACTGGTCGTGGACTTCGCGTCCGAGGGGGACCGGAGCTGAGGGGCCGACCATCATGGTCGGCCCCTCAGTCATGTCTGGCCCTGCTCAACCCAACAGTGACGGCGGAGGTCCGGTCGATCGTCTCAGCACCAGTTCCGGAGCCGGTTCCGTGATGAACACGTCATTCTTCGAGGTGCGACCGTCGATCGCCTCGATCAAGAGCTCTGCTGCTGCAGAGCCCAGCTGGTGCAGCGGCAGCCGCACCGCGCTGAGGGCCACCGCGAGGTGCTCGACGAACCACGAATCATGGATCGTCACTACCGAGATCTCCTCCGGCACCCGAACCGACGCATCCCGCAGGGTGCTGAGCACGCCGCTCGCCGTCACAGCATTGACCACGACCAGGGCAGTGGGCATTCTCTCGCGCTGGAGAATCTCCCGGGTAGCGGCTGCACCGTCCTCGGGCCACCAGCCGCCATGCACCACATCGACGTGACGGTCAAGACCAGCGCGCTCCAACGCCTCCTGGTAGCCAGACTGCCGGCGATCAGAGGTCTGTGACCGCTGCGGACCAGCGACGAAGGTGATCGTGTCATGGCCGAGGCCGAGCAGATGCTCGGTCGCCACAGTTCCGGCTGCAGCGTCATCGATGCGCACAGTGGGGACCTGTTGTTCATCGTCGGCATTCATCAGCACGGCCGGCACCGACGAGGAGATCGCCTCGACCAACCGGTCTTCCTGCCCGTAGCCGCTGTGCAGGATCACTCCGTCGAGACGTCCGCGGGCCACGAACGCCCGGAGCTGGCTGTCGTTCTCGGCCAGCTCCTCGGCCTCTGCGAGCAGAGTGACGTACCCGGCCCGCGTACAGCGGCTCTGCGCACCGGCGAGCACATCGACATTGATCGGACTGTCCAGACCGTGCATCACCAGTCCGATCGCACCGGACCGGGCGCCGCGCAGCGAGCGGGCCACCGAGTGCGGCACGTATCCCAACGCGGTGGCCACCGACCGGATTCGTTCCCGGGTGTCGTCGCGGACGCGAACCTTCGGGTCCTCGTTCAGCACGCGGGAGGCGATCGCCGGTGAGACGCCGGCCTCGTTCGCCACGTCCCGCAACGTCGGGTGGCCGCGCGGATACATGGCCGCACGATATCGAGACGACGGGGTTGACACTCGACCATGCTGTCACTAGTGTCATGAAAAATCGATTGTTCACGAGGTTTAGCTCGACGAGCCGCAGGCGAACCAGCACACGGGGAGACCACCCGTGCGCCGACGCCGCACGCCCTGCGACGCGGCACTGCGGCGTGCTCACCCTCCGACGAAAGGCTCCGATGAGACCCCCACTGCGCGAGAACGCAGTCAGCTATGACGTCGCCGTGATCGGCGGTGGGCCCGGCGGGCTGCCTGCGGCGATCGCCGCCGCCCGCGCGGGAGCGCGCACCATCCTGGTCGAACGCACCGCGGCGCTGGGCGGCGCCGCGGCCTCCGGGCTGGGCATCCTCGGCTTCCTCGACCGGGCCGGCAACCCAGCACTGGGCGGCATCGCCCAGGAGCTGGTCGACCGGCTCGTCGCCGTCGGCGGCTCACCCGGGCACTTCCGCTGCCCGGTGCACAACTCGATCACCCCGATCTCACCGGACCTGCTGAAGATCGTCGCGGTGCAGATGTGCCAGGAAGCCGGCGTCGACATCCTGTTCGAGAACGAGCTCCTGGACGTCGACATCGACAACACCGGCACCCTCCGCTCGGCAACTGTCTACGGAAAGCTCACCAAGACCCGGATCGAGGCCACCGTCTTCATCGACGCCACCGGCGACGGGGACCTCGCCTACCTCGCCGGCGTACCGCACACGCTGGGCCAGGACGGCACCCGCACCATGCAACCGAGCACGTTGATGTTCACCGTGACCGGACACGACCTGGACCGCTTCTTCGCCTTCCTGGACGACCATCCGGAGGAGATGGGCATCAAGGAGTCCTACGCCGGCGGCTACGACGTCGACTTCCTCCGCCGCACCCATGGGCACTGCTTCATCGGCATGACCCAGCGAATTGCACAGGCCCGGGCCGCCGGCACGTTCACCATCCCGCGCAACCAGTTCATCTACATCTCCACCGCCTCGGACCGGCAGCTGGCGATCAACACCTCCCGAGTGACCCGGATCGACGCCTCCGACCCCGTCCAGCTCTCCAAGGGGCTGGAGACCGGGTACGGGCAGGTACTGGAGCTGCTCGACTTCATGCGCAGCAGCATGCCCGGCTTCGAGCAGGTGGAGCTCTCCCAGATCGCCCCGGCGCTCGGTATCCGAGAGACGCGCCACTTCATCGGCGAGCACCGTCTCACCATGGACACGTTGGACAGCCCGACGACCACCGAGGAGGCCATCGCGCTGTCTGCCTACAACATCGACATCCACTCCGGCACCGGTGACGGGATCGATCTGCACGTGGTCGAGGAGCCGTTCGGCATCCCGTACGGGTGCCTGGTCCCCCAGCAGGTCGACGGCCTGCTGCTCAGCGGCCGGACGATCTCGGTGGACTCCACGGTCTTCGCCGCCGCTCGCGTGATGGGCACCTGCATGGCGATCGCCGAATCAGCCGGGTTGGCCGCGGCGACCGCCATCGACGCCGGCGGGTCGGTGAAGGACGTCGACGTCGCTCGTCTTCGGACCACGCTGCGCGACCAGGGCGCGATCCTTCCCGGTATGCCGGTGCGTTCCGCCGTCGGCGTGCCCACCCACTGACCACAGAAGACCGGTGACCCGGGCACACGGCCCGTCTACCTCGAAAGGAGACAAAGATGTCGGCACGGAACACACCCAGACGGCGCCTGCTCACCCTGACCAGCGCCACGCTCGCCCTCGGTCTCGTCGCCGCCTGCAGCGGTGGCGGAGACAGCTCCAGCAGCGAGATCACCATGTGGACGTTCCTCGATCCCGCAGGGGACAGCGGACGCGAGCAGGTGCTCGGCGACCTCATCGACTCCTATGAGGAGGCCAACCCCGATGTCACGGTGAACGTCGAGGTGCAGCAGTGGGACACGATGACCCAGCAGTTCCTCGCAGCGGACGTCTCCGGTTCCGCACCGGACGTGATGTGGGTGGCGCTGGACCAGGTCTACAGCGCCGTGCAGCAGGGCGCCCTGGCCGACCTGAACTCGCTCGCCTTCGGTGACCTTCCCGCCGACCAGCTCGAAGAGCTGCACGACGTGTACTGGGACACCATGGAGACCGACGACGGCGCCAGCTACGGCGTGGTCCACTCCCGCAACTACTTCGGCATCATGTACCGGGCCGACCTGCTCGAGGAGGCCGGGATCGACCCGGAGCAGATCACCACCTGGGACGACCTCACCGAAGCGGCCGAAGAGCTGACCGCCCCAGGTGAGAACCGGTGGGGTCTGGGGCAGGCGTTCGGTACGTCGTTCGCCGACCCGCAGATCCTCTCCGCCCGGCTCGTGGAGAGCCAGGGTGCGATGTTCGGTGAGGATGGCACTCCGCTGTGGGCCACCGACGAGGGCGTCGCCGCGATGGAGTTCCAGGCCGGTTTCGTCACCGACAGCCAGGTCACTGCGGAGGACTCCGTGCGCTTGACCGCCGAGGACCTCTACGAGCTGTTCTCCGCCGGCCAGGTGGCGATGATCAATGCGGCCAGTGTCCGGGTACCCACGATGCAGGAACAGGTCGGTGCGGAGAACGTCGGGTTCATGCACTACCCCTCTGAGGACGGGCAGACCCCGGCGCCGGGCAACCTGGCCGGCTGGTCGGTCGGCGTGTGGGCCGGCAGCGAGGTGGCCGAGCAGGCTGCCGACTTCGTCGCCTACATGTCCAGCCCCGAGGCGGACGAGCAGTGGATGCTCGAGGCACAGCAGCCTCCGTTGTATGCCTCCACCGCGGAGAACAATTCGGACTTTCTCGCCGACCCGGAGAACTCCTTCCTGTCGGTGGTGCTCGAGGGTTCTCAGGAGTACGGCTGGCTGCCACCGACCACCATCCCGACCGCAGGCTGGCGTGAAGCGCTGAACGGCGCAGTGCAGCAGGTGCTCCTCGGCGAGGCAGACCCTGCGCAGGCGATGGAAGCGGCCGCCCAGTCTCTCGACAATGGCTGAGTCGACACACGCTGTACGGCAGCGGTCCGCAGCACCGGAACGGGCGAACCGGCGGGACTGGATGGGTCTGGTGTACGTCGCGCCGGTCATGCTCGTCCTGCTGGTGGTCCTCATCCTGCCGGCCGGGTTCGCCATCTACTACAGCCTGCTGAAGCTGCAGTCCGTGCGACCGGTCGGGTTCGCCGGGCTGGAGAACTACCGGCGGGTGTTCTCCGACCCGGAGATGGTCGAGGTGCTGGTGCGCACCCTGGGTTTCGCGGTGGTGACCGTCGCGCTGACGTTGGCCGCAGCCCTCGTGGTGGCCGTGTTCCTGGACCGGTTGACGACGGGGCGAGCCACTGCGGTGCAGATCCTCGTGGTGCTGCCCTGGGTGATCTCCACGATCGTCGGTGCCTTGCTCTTCCGGTGGTTCTTCGTGGCCGACATCAGCCCGGGCGTCTACCTCGCGAGCCTGCTGGGTCTGCACATCAAACCGTTGACCGACCCGACCCTGTCGATGGTCACGCTGATCCTGGTGGCCCTGTGGCGCACGCTGGGCTTCGCGGTCCTCATCCTGCTCGCCGGGATCAAGGCGATCCCGGCCGAGTACTACGAGTCCGCGACGGTCGATGGCGCCAACACCGGCCAGCAGTTCCGCCTCATCACCCTGCCGATGCTGAAGACTCCGTTGGTCATCACCACGGTGGTGCTCACGATGAGCAACCTGAACAACGTGGAGGCCCCGCTCGTGACCACCGGCGGCGGTCCGGGGGATGCGACGCAGATCCTGCCGCTGTCGATCTACCAGCAGGCGTTCACCCACTTCGACTTCTCCGGTGGCGTGGCACTGGCCTCCGTGGCCCTGGTGCTGAACGTCGGCCTGGTGTTCGTCTACCTGCGGCTGGCCCGGTGGAGCGTGTGATGGCACAGTCCTTGGAGCCTCGGGTCCGCGGCCGCCGGCAGGTGGTGCGGATCGTCGTGGTGCTGGCGGCTGCGGTCGTCGCCCTGATCAACATCGCACCGGTGCTCTGGGGCGTGGCGACCTCGGTGCGGCCGGCGGAGCGGATCTTCGCGTTCCCGCCCTCGTTCCTGGTCTCAGACCTGACCACGGAGCACTACGCCCAGGTGCTCGGGGGGACCTTCACCCGAAACCTGGCGAACAGCGTGCTCTACTCCGGTGTGGCGACGCTGGCCGCTGTGGTGCTCGGGGCGATCGCGGCCTACGCCTTCGACCGGTTCCGGTTTCCGTTGCGGCGGCCGCTGTTCGGGGTGATCGTGGCCTGCATCCCGTTGTCGATGGGTGCGGCGGTGCTGGTCATCCCGAACTACCTGTACTTCGCGGCATTGGGGTTGCTGGACACCCCGGTGATCCTGCCGCTGCTGTACCTGGGCTACAACCTGCCGATGGCCGTCTGGATCATCAAGGGCGCGATGGAGGGGGTGCCCACCGAGCTGGACGAGGCAGCCACCCTGGACGGTGCCTCCAGGTTGCGGACGTTCTTCTCCGTGGTGCTCCCGTTGTGCCGGCCGAGCCTGGGTGCGGCCAGCATCTTCGTGTTCATCGGGTCCTGGAACGAGTTCGTGGCTGGTTCGGTGATGGTGAACTCCTCCGAGTACCGGCCGGTGCAGGTGGCGGTCTACCAGTTCATCAGTGCGTTCGGGCGGCAGTGGGGCCCGTTGACGGCGAGTGCTGTGCTGGCGCTGGTGCCGATCCTGGTGCTCGTGGTGTTCTTCGGGCGGTATCTGGTTGCGGGTCTGATGCGCGGCGCCGTGAAGGGGTGACGTGCCGAGAGTCGCGCCTGGCGCCCGGGACGACGAGACCGACCGGCACACCGGGACGATCCGCGGTTCAATGGCTGCAGGTGCCCGCTGAGCGCGGGTGCTGCGGTGTGCGGACGTGTGCACCGCCGTCTTCCCAAGGAGGTCTCCGGTGTCAGACTCGCTCTACCACCCCACCACAGCCGCTGAGGCGCGACGCCGCAAGGAGCTCGCACCCGAGGCGCACGAGGCGTTCGAGGCGTTCAGCCGGGCAGTGTTCGCCCCCGGCGCCCTGGACGAGACCACCAAACAGCTGATCGCCGTGGCGGTCGCGCACACCACGCAGTGCCCGTACTGCATCGACGGGCACACCAAGCTGGCGGCGCGCAAGGGGGCCAGTCCGGAGCAGATCATGGAGGCGATCTGGGTGGCGGCAGAGATGCGCGCCGGCGGTGCCTATGCGCACTCCACGCTGGCGATGTCCGCGATCGAGCACGTGCACCCCCAGCAGAGCGCCCAGGAGGGGTGACCGTGCGAAAACCGAGCCTGGACGCGATGTCCCGCCAGCTGGGCGAGCGGGCGGCCCGCGCCTCCAGCGGACGGGCCGCGGAGACCGTCTACGGCGGGCACGAGAAGCGGTTGCGGCAGACGATCGTGGCGATGACCGCTGGCACGGAGCTCGCCGAGCACGAGAATCCGGGCGACGCCACCGTGCTGGTGATCCACGGCCGGCTCAAGCTCCTCGCCGGGGACGTGACCTGGGAGGGCCGTCAGGGCGACTTCCTCACCGTGCCCGACGAGCGGCACTCGATCGAGGCCGTGACCGATACCGCGTTCCTGCTCACCGTCGCCAAGCACTGACCAGCGCGGGGCTGCCCCCGAGCTCATCGCCCGGACGTGCTGGGTTGTGCCCACCTGCCACCGGTACCGGTTACTCTTCTGCACGGCAGTGCTGCCCGGTACGCCACCGGCAGCAGGACGTAGGAGGGTACCTGGAATGACGTGCACGACGTGCGGGTCGACAGCGGCGGTGACCGGCAGCAGCTGCCCACAGTGCGGCTCGCCGCCGCAGCAGCCGGACACCGGCTGGGGCCAGCCTGCCCCTGCAGCACCGGGCCCGCCCACCGTCACGGCCGCCACCCAGCCCGCGCCTCCCCCGCCAGGCCCGCCGACCGCACCAGGCCCGCCGACCGCACCAGGTGCACCAGGTGCACCAGGTGCACCAGGTGCACGAGGCCCCTCACCCTACGGGCCACCGACCCATAGCTCCGACCAGAGTGGCTACCGCGCCCCGCAGGGCGGCTACACCCAGCCGCCATCGGGCGCCTACGGCTACGGCACGCCGCACTCGTCGTACGGGATGTTCAACACCCCGCAGATCCCCACCCCGTCCGGGCTGAACCTGATCCAGGCGGTCACGCGGGTGCTGAGCAACTACGCCACCTTCAGCGGCCGCGCCTCCCGCAGCGAGTACTGGTGGTGGACGCTGGCGCAGTTCCTCGCCCTGTTCGTCCCGGTCTTCCTGATGATCGGGGTCGCCGCGGCCACCGGCACCGATCCCGGCGACGGCGCTGCCGCCGGGTTCTTCGGCCTCTGGGTGATCGTCGTGGTGCTGGGCGGTCTGGTGCCCACGATCGCGGTGAACGTGCGCCGGTTGCACGACATCGGCCAGAGCGGCTGGCTCTGCCTGCTCGTCTTCATCCCATCGCTCGGTGGGATCGCGCTGCTCGTGCTCTGCGCACTGCCCTCCCAGCCGGTGGGCAACCAGTACGGTCTGGCGCCCGTGGGTTCGAAGCCGCCGTTCCAGCTGTAGCGCCAGCCGCCTCCACCAGCCGCGTCCACGGGCGACGGCTGATCCTCCCGGGGTTCGCGAACGCTCCCCTCTGCGGTATGAATCGGTTCAGCAGCCGCATAGGCGAACGTTCGCGACCAGGGGGTGGGGGCGGGTTCAGGCGCCGGCGAAGAACGCGCCGACCATGTCGCCCAGGGCGGCGGCGTCGGCGGTGTGCACCAGCTCGCGGGCGGAGTGCATAGACAGCAGCGGCGCGCCGACGTCCACGGTGCGGATGCCGAGCCGGGTGGCGGTCAGCGGACCGATCGTGGACCCGCACGGCACCGTGTTGTTGGAGACGAACTCCTGGTACGGGGCGCCGGAGGCAGCAGCGAGCCGGGCGACCAGGGCGGCACCGGTGGCGTCGGTGGCGTAGCGCTGGTTGGCGTTGATCTTCAGCAGCACTCCCCCGCCGGCGGACGGCTGGTTCGCCGGGTCGTGCCGCTCCGGGTAGTTCGGGTGCACAGCGTGCCCGCAGTCGGCGGACAGGCACCAAGAGGCGGCGTAGGCCTGCCGCTGCTGGGACCCGGTGGCACCCAGGGTCTCCCCGACCCGGGTGAGCACATCGTCCAGGACCGGGCCGGAGGCACCCGAACGGGTCTGCGAGCCGAGCTCTTCGTGGTCGAAGGCGGCCAGCACGCTGATGTGCTCCGAACCGCCCTCGTGCGCGGCGGCGACCATCGCCCGCACCCCCGCGTGCACGGAGAGCAGGTTGTCCATCCGCCCGGCGGCGAAGAGCTCCTGCTCACGGCCGAACCGCGCCGGGGCCTGGGTGTCCGCGGTGAGCAGGTCGTACCCGGCGACCTCGCCGGGCTCCACCCCGGCACGGCGGGCGAGCAGACCAAGGAGGTCTCCGCCGTCACCGACTCCCCACACCGGCTGCAGGTGCCGCTGCCTGTCCAGGGTGAGGCCGGTGTTCACCTCCCGGTCCAGGTGGATCGCCAGCTGCGGGATGCGCAGCAGCGGCCCGGTGCGCACCAGGTGCTCGGTCCCGTCCCGCAGCACCAGCCGCCCGGCCAGCTCCAGGTCCCGGTCCAGCCAGGAGTTCAGCAGCGGCCCGCCGTAGACCTCCACCCCGGCCTGCAGCCACCCGTGCGAACCGGTCGAGGGCCGCGGCTTGAGCTTGAAGCCGGGTGAGTCGGTGTGCGCGCCGAGCACGCGGAACGGTGTGGTCGGCCCGGCCGCGGCGGGTTGCAACCAGGCGATCAGGGCACCGTCGCGCAGCACGTAGTAGCCACCCGGCTGCGCAGGCCACTCCTGGTCCTCGGCCAGCGGGGTGAACCCTTCGTCGTCCAGGCGGCGGGCCGCCTCCGCGGCCGCATGGTAGGAGGAGGGCGAGGCGGTGATGAACGCCGCGAGGTCGTCGGTGTACTGGGCCAGGTGGTTCATGAGGCAATCCAACCACGGCAGCCGGGACCACCTCACGTAAGGTGGGGCGGTGCTCGAACAGACCATGGTTGCCTCCGCAACAGGCGCCGCCGCGGCAGGCGCCTCCGCGCTGGGGAGCAGCCCGCTGATCGTGGTGGCCTCGGTCGTGGTGGTGGTGATCATGCTGGTGTTCCGGCGCATCAGCGGCCCCGACGACCCGCTCGAGCTGGTGTTCCGGGGCGCGCCGCTCGCCGACGCCGTGATCCTCTCCTGCGAGCACAAAGAGGAAGACGACGCCGAGCCCGCACCCCGGGGCACGAAGGGCAAGCTGCTCTACCGGATCACCTACCGGGTGACCACACCCGAGCAGCACGAGTACGAGGCCTGGGAGGAGAAGTACCTGGCCCCGGCTGATGCGGCGACCGCGTTCGCAGCGGGCACCCACCACCGGGTCGCCTACCGGCTCGGCACCGACCAGGTGCGGGCCCGCACCCGCCGCCACGGCGGACCACCGGCCCGCAGGTCATAGGGTGGTCGCCGTGAACGCGCCGATCATCACCGCCAGCTCCTCGTCCTCCTTCCCCGTCGGGATCTTGCTTGCCAACCTGGGTCTCGCGGCCATGGTCGCGGGCGTGATCATCGTGCTGGTGCGCGCCCGCCGGCGCGCGCGCACCACCCTGGACCCCGCGTTCCAGGGAGCGCCGATCGGTCAGGGCGTGGTCACCGACCTGCAGTACCGGTACCGGCAGGTGAACAACATCTGGCTCTACCGGATCACCTACCTGGTGCACACGAAGGAGGGGCAGCGGTTCGTCGGCTGGGAGGACAAGTACCTGAGGTGGCTCTCCGAGAAGCCCCAGTTCGACGTCGGCACGAACCACCTGGTCGCTTACCGGCCCGGCACGGACCAGGTGCGCGCACTGCCGCCGCGGCGCTGACCCCTCACTCGCCCAGCGCGGCCAGCTCCTCCCGCCGCCGTTCCTGGGCGACCGGGTCCGGCACCGGCACCGAGGCGAGCAGCCGCTGGATGTAGCTGTGCTGCGGGTCGAGCAGCACACCGGCGCTCTCCCCCAGCTCCACCAGCTCCCCGCGGTAGAGCACCGCGATGCGGCGGGCAAGCATGCCGACCACGGCCAGGTCGTGGCTGATGAACAGTGCCGCGAAGCCGAGCCGTTCCTGCAGCTCGGTGAACACCTCCAGCACCCGCGCCTGCACGGACACATCCAGTGCGGAGGTGGGTTCGTCGGCGATGAGCAGCTCCGGGTCCAGTGCCAGCGCCCGCGCCAGGCTGGCTCGCTGCCGCTGCCCGCCGGAGAGCTCGTGCGGGTACCGGTCGCCGAAGTGCTGCGGCAGGTGCACCGCGTCCAGCAGCGCCGCCACCCGGGTGCGCACCTCTCGCGGTGTGGCCGAGGTGTGCACCATCAACGGTTCGGCGATGCAGTCGGCGATGGTCAGCAACGGGTTGAACGAGGTGGCCGGGTCCTGGAACACGAACCCGATCCGGGCCCGCAACGGCCGGAACGCCCGCTCCCGAAAAGCCACCATCTCGTGCCCGAGCACCTGCAGCGACCCACCGGTGGCACGGGTGAGCCCGGCGATCGCTCGCCCGATCGTCGTCTTGCCGGACCCGGACTCCCCGACCAGCCCGAGCACCTCCCCGGGTGCGATCTGGAACGAGACGCCGGCCACCGCGTGGAACCCGGGCCGGCCCAACCTGCCCGGGTAGACCACGTGCAGGTCACGTGCCTGCACGAGGGGAGCTCCGCCGTCGTGCTGGGCCTCTGCTGTGGTGGCCTGCTGCCGCCCGCCTGGCCCTGACGGCCCGGACCGGGTCGGCAGCGCCGGTACCGCCGCCAGCAGCGCGCGGGTGTACTCGTGCTGCGGGTCGGCGAACAGGGCGCGTGCCGGGGCTTCCTCCACCACCCGGCCCTGGAACATCACCGCCACCCGGTCGGCGAGGTCGGCCACCACACCCATGTTGTGGGTGATCAGCACGATCGCGGTGTCGAACTCGGTGCGCACCCGCCGCAGCAGGTCCAGGATCTCCGCCTGCACGGTCACGTCCAGGGCGGTGGTCGGCTCGTCGGCCACGATCACCTTCGACCCGAGCACCAGCGCCATGGCGATCACGATGCGCTGCTTCTGGCCGCCGGAGAACTGGTGCGGGTAGTGGTCCACCCGGGTCTGCGGGTCCGGGATGCCCACCCGGCCGAGCACCTCGATCGCCTTCGCCCGGGCCGCTTTCGTCGAACGCATCCCGTGCGCGCGCAGCCCTTCGATGAGCTGCCAGCCGATCGTGTACACCGGGTTGAGTGCGGAGGAGGGTTCCTGGAACACCATCGCCGCATCCCGGCCGCGCACCTGCCGCAGCTGCGCGCCGCTGAGCCTGGTCACGTCCCGTCCGTCCAGCAGCACCGCACCGGCCACGGTCGCGGTCTCTGGCAGCAGCCCGAGGATGGACTTGCCGGTGACCGTCTTGCCGGACCCGGACTCGCCCACCACGGCGAGCACCTCCCCGGGCCGCACGGCCAGGTGCACCCCGTCCACTGCGCGTACCGGGTCGGCGTCGGTGGCGAACGTGATCCGCAGGTCGCGGATGTCGACGACGGCGGAGCCACCGGGATCGGGTGCGTCCCCGGGCTCAGGGGTCCTGGTGCTCATCGTTGCTCCTCCTCGTCCCGGTGCTCGATGCTCGCCCCGCCGATGGCTCGCCTGCGGATCCGCAGCCGGGGGTCGGCCAGGTCGTTCAGGCTCTCCCCCACCAGGGTCACGCCGAGCACGAGCAGCACGATCGCGGCGCCGGGGAACACGCCGGTCCACCAGATGCCGGAGGCCACGTCGGAGATGGCGCGGTTCAGGTCGTAGCCCCACTCGGCGGCCGAGGTGGGCAGGATGCCGAAGCCCAGAAAGCCCAGTCCGGCGAGGGTGAGGATGGCCTCGGAGGCGTTCAGGGTGATGATCAGCGGCAGGGACCGGGTGGCGTTGCGCAGCACGTGCCGGGACAGGATGCGGCCGGTGGGGGTGCCGATCACCTGCGCGGCCTCCACGAAGGGTTCGGCCTTCAACCGCACCGTCTCCGCGCGCACCACCCGGAAGTACTGCGGGATGAACACCACGGTGATGGACAGCGCTGCAGCCAGGATGCCGCCCCACTTGGAGGACTGCCCGCCGGAGATCATGATGGAGATGACGATCGCCAGCAGCAGCGTGGGGAAGGCGTAGATCGCATCGGCGATGGTCACCAGCACCCGGTCCAGCCAGCCGCCGAGGTACCCGGAGACCAGCCCGAGCAGCACCCCGAGGAACAGGGCCGCCACCACGGCGATGACCACTGTGGACAGCGCCGTCTGCGCGCCCCAGATCACCCGGGAGAACACGTCGTAGCCGCCGACGGTGGTGCCCCACAGGTGCCCATCCCCCGGGGGTGCTTGGCGGGCGAAGGTGCCGGCGTCGTCGGCGAGCTGGTTGTACCGGTAGGGCGCGACCAGCGGCGCGAGCAGTGCCATCAGCACGAACAGCAGGCACAGCGCCAGGCCGGCCACCAGCATGCCCCGTTGCAGGCCCACGGACTGCCGCAGCTGACGCAGCACCGGTACCCGGGCCCACACCGGTCCGGTCCGGTCCGCCACCGGTGCCTCTGGGGGCGGGGTCGCAGTGTCCTCGGTCATCTCAGTACCTCACCCTCGGGTCGATCAGCGCCGCGACCACGTCCACGATGAAGTTCGTGATCGCCACGATCACGGCGAGCAGGGCCACGATCCCCTGCACGGCCACGAAGTCCCGGGCGCCCAGGTAGCGCACCAGCTCGAAGCCCAGGCCGCGCCACTCGAACGTGGTCTCGGTGAGCACTGCGCCGCCGAGCATCATCGCGATCTGCATGCCCATCACGGTGATGATCGGGATGAGGGCCGGCTTGTAGGCGTGCTTGCGCACCAGGCGGGACTCCTTCACCCCGCGGGAGCGGGCCGCGTCCACGTACTCCCGGCCCAGGGTGCCGATCACGTTGGTGCGCACCAGCCGCAGGAACACCCCGGCGGTGAGCAGCCCGAGCGCGATCGCCGGGAGGGCGGCGTGGGCGAGCACGTCGGAGATCAGGTCCCACCTCCCGGTGCGCAGCGCGTCGATGATGTTGATGCCGCTGGAACCGGAGATGCGGCCGAGCACCAGCTGCACCTGCGGGGTCGCCCGGCCAGAGAGCGGCAGCCAGCCCAGCCACACGGAGAACACCAGCTTGAGCAGCAGGCCGGCGAAGAACACCGGGGTGGCGTAGCACAGGATCGCGAAGATGCGCAGCACCGCGTCCGGCCACCGGTCCCGCAGGTAGGCGGCCAGCATCCCGAACGGGATACCGACCACCAGGGCGACCACCAGGGAGAAGAGCACCAGCTCCAGCGTGGCGGTGCCGTAGGTGAGCAGGATCTCCCCGATCGCCCGGTTGTCGGTCAGGGTGCGGCCGAAGTCGCCGGTGAAGATCTGCCCGAGGTACTCCACGTACTGCACCAGCAGCGGGCGGTCGTAGCCCGCCTCGGCGAGCCGCTCGGCCAGCTGGTCGGGGGTCAGCCGGCCCCCGACCGAGGCGCTGATCGGGTCCCCGACCACCCGCATCAGGAAGAACACCAGGCTGACCAGGATGAAGACGGTCGGGATGATCAGCAGGAACCGGACCAGGATGTAGCGG
>Ga0209487_1000888_pt1 | contig 26228 bp, 22 predicted proteins | sample Poulit2012_FD_187524 | JGI IMG/M metagenome (GOLD analysis project Ga0209487, IMG submission 187524) | Agricultural soil microbial communities from Georgia to study Nitrogen management - Poultry litter 2012 (SPAdes) (version 2) | ecosystem: Environmental > Terrestrial > Soil > Agricultural land...
TATTAGGGTTTATAATAACTTATATTAGGTTGCGCAATAAGCTTTACAGCAATTGATGTCAGCCATTCTTTCTCGATAAATTTATTTCAAATGAATAGATATCACTTCGATAAAATGCCTGCTCAAATTCAATTACTTCTCCAGCTTGTCCTTTTATAATTCGATCTGCCTTTAAAACATTTGTGTTTTCCTCTATGTTTAAATATTTGCCAAAACCGGTGGGTATTGGTCCACTTGAGATCTTTTGTTCAGCTTCAATAAACTGTATCCCTAAATCATTTTCAACTAAATCATATAATGTCACTTTATCTAAATCATACGCCATCAGCGCTTCTCCAATTTTCAGTGGGTAATAATGGCACTCAACACCTACCGGAATACGATCTGCATAACGAATTCGTTTAATAAAGAAGACTTCCTCCAACCCTGTTATATGTTGGATGTGTGCTGAGGGTTTCATCCTTTTATACGAAATGAGTTCAGCTCCTGGTTTCATTCCTAAGTTTTGAATTGTTTCTGTCGTACTACTTAAATGGCCTAACCAATTATGAATCGGCTTTATCGATATGTATGTTCCTTTCCCATGTCGCTTTTCTAAAACACCTTCCCGTACGAGTATTCCAATCGCCTTCCTTACCGTACTTCGACTTGTATCATATGTTTCCATTAATTCCCGTTCACTTGGAATTTGATCCACATAATCTCTAGCGATAATCTTGCGCTCTATTTCATTTTTCAGTTGTAGATGCAGTGATAAGTAACTTTTTGGATCTAGTTGCATCTTATTATAGCCCCCTTTTAAATATCTTCCATTATATACACCCTCTAACCAATCGTTTTCTGGGCTAATCCACTTTCCGACTATAGGCTACGAATAGCGCAATTTATATTCTTTAAGTTGATAAACATGATAATGATCCATCTACCAGGTATACTATGATTACATAATGAATTGGAGAAATGTAATCTTTTATTCATATGCTGTTCATATTTATATATTATACTGATGATTATGAGACTACAACTTATTAAAGGAAATAAAAAATAAAGGAGAGTTCAAATTTGAATCATTACAGTAAAGTATTACTTCGTTTTTCAGCATTATTCGCCTTGTTAGGTGCGTTTTTAGGTTCACATATGGCAGGTTCTGGTGGTTTAGAGTTTAAAACACTTCATGCTCATATTCTTGTTGTCGGTTGGTTATCCTTATTTGCTTGGGCAGTATATTATAAAATTTTCACCCCGGCTAAAACAATCATCGCCACACTTCATGTCTGGTCCGCTATCATTGGCTCAATTGGTTTAACGGGTGGAATGTACGTCTATTATTTAAAACCATTTGGCTTAGAAGGTGCATTTCCATTGATCTTCTTTATTGTAGGCGGGACAATTCTATTAATTAGCTTTTTACTCTTTGCCATCCTCACATTTATGAAGACAGAGGAAGAACAGTAAATAGGCTCTCAAAAAAACGGGTTCTCAAGGTAAAACTTGTGTAGCCCGTTTTTTTATTGCTCATATTTGAATTGTTCTATTCTTTTATAGGTCAGAATATATTTTCTTGATCATTTGATTGATTTTCTTCGCATCAATTGATTCTACCGGCACATCTTCTAATTGGTATTTTTCCTTTAACCGAATAATTCGTGTCAGTGATTCATCGATCCTCTCTTCAGGGATATCACCTTTTTCAACTGCTTCCTTTAAAGCTTCGATTACCGCGACAAATTCATCATTATGATGGGCAATTAATATCATATCGGTTCCCGCTTGAACAGATTGAACAGCCGCTTTTTCCAGATCATAATGATCGGTGATCGCTTGCATGGTCATATCGTCCGTAATCACAACTCCATCGAAGTCCAATTGCTCACGTAATAGACGATTGATGATCTTGTTGGACATTGATGCCGGAACAGTGGCATCGATTTGTGGTAATAAGATGTGAGCAGTCATTACCATATCTGCTCCTTCCTCAATTGCCTTTTTAAAAGGAAGGAGTTCAAGTGCTGCTAATTCGGTGATTTCTTTATTAACTTCCGGAAGCTCAAAATGGGAATCAACAGATGTATCCCCATGACCAGGGAAATGTTTGATCACCGGAACAACCTGTTTCGCTTGCATCCCCTTCATCGTTTGAACACCGAGCTTACGAACAGTCTCAGGACGAGGGCCAAACGATCGATCACCAATGACTGGGTTTTTAGGATTACTATGAATATCAAGAACAGGAGCAAAATTAAGATTAAAACCAAAAGCTTGCAACTGTTCGCCTAAGAGTTCGCCGACCTGATAGGATAATTTTTCATTGTCTTGCCTACCGATTGCTCTATTTGTCGGCAGTTTCTTGATTTTATCGGGCAATCGCTCGACACGACCACCCTCCTGATCAACCCCGATAAAAATTGGTAATCTATTTTGGCTATTTTCTCGCTTGAGATCATTTAATAAGGTTGTTGTTTGTTCCAATGAATTGATATTATGCTCAAATAAAATAATACCACCAACTTGATATTCTTTCACTAATGTCGTTGTTTCCTCAGTCAGTTGTGTTCCAGTCATCCCGCTAAATATCATTTGCCCAATCTTTTCATCCAAACTCATCTGTTCAATTAACCGCCTCACCTTTCTTTGATTTAATGCTTCTTCGACACATACGGTCTTGTCGGATATGTCTCTATATATAAAGCTTTCGGGATGGGACGGTGACCTCGTTAAAAAGTGAGGTGTTTCTTTAATGAGGTATGTTTTATTCACTTTTATCTGTGTGAATAAAGCCATACAAATAATGATGACACCTACATACCCCCATTTTTTGCTCATTGTTATTCACCTAACCTTTAGTTGATCGTCATCCCAAAAATTTTCTCTTTTAGCAAACGCCCTGTTGGCGTATCAGCTAAGCCGCCCTCTCCTGTTTCGCGTAAAGTTGCAGGCATTGATACTCCAATTTTGTACATGGCCCCGATCACTTCGTCACATGGTATTCGACTTGTAACCCCGGCTAATGCCATGTCCGCCGATACAATTGCCAGTGAAGCTCCACCAGCATTTCGTTTTACACAAGGTACCTCAACTAGCCCTGCGACAGGATCACAAACGAGTCCAAGCATGTTTTTTAATGTCATTGCAAAAGCCTGTGAAGCTTGTTCTGGTGTTCCTCCTGCCATTTCCACAATGGCTGCCGAGGCCATCGCACCAGCGGAGCCAACCTCTGCTTGACACCCACCCGTGGCTCCGGAAATAAACGCATTGTTAGCGACAACAAAGCCAAAAGCACCAGACGTAAATAAATAACGAATCATTTGTTCCCGAGTCGGCTGTAACTGTTCCTTTACGGCGAATAGTGTTCCGGGAACACATCCAGCACTACCTGCTGTCGGAGTGGCACAAATTGTTCCCATAGCAGCATTTACTTCATTTGTTCCCATTGCTTTACTGACTGCATCTAAGAGGATACCACCTGATAATGGTGTATGATTTTCCATATACGTCTGTATACGAACGGCATCCCCTCCCGTTAAACCTGTCACTGAAGTTACCCCTTTAAGACTATCCTCAATTGCGTTTTCCATGATGATTAAGTTTTTCTCCATTTCATTATATACTTCTTCCCTTGATACTTCTTTTGTATCCATCTCTTGACGGATCATCACTTCAGAAATAAGGATATCGTCCTTATTTGCACGTTCTACTAACTCTGCTACCGATCGAAACATAGCGAACAACCCTCTCATTTTTTAGTGACTAACACGACCTTAATTAGCTAATTATTTTCGAGATTTGAATAATATGATCTGCCGCTTCTAGCTCTTCTAAAATTGAATCTTCTATATTTTGATCAACCTCAATAATCATGAGAGCTTCTTTTCCTACATCTTTTCGGTTTACTTCCATGTGCCCAATATTGATTTTATGCTTTGCTAATATCTTAGTGACAGAAGCAATCGTACCATACCGATCATCATGCATGATGAGCAGTGCAGGATGATTCCCTGATAATCGTAATGTAAAGCCATTTAATTCGGTTATTTCTACCTTTCCACCACCAATCGAAATCCCCATTAACTCCATTTGCTCCACTTCATTGCCGATGATGAGTCTTACCGTGTTTGGATGATCAACGGCCGCAGGGTTTTCAATAAAGTCTACTTTTATCCCTAATTCATTTGCTGTCTCCAATGCTTTGCGCATGCGAGCATCGTCAGGATCATAATTCAGCAAGCCCCCGACCAAGGCAAAGTCTGTCCCGTGCCCTTTGTATGTTTTTGCAAATGATTCGTATAAATGTATGGTTGCCCATGTTGGTTCCTTGCCAAATAAAGTCCGTGCTGCTTTACCGATCCTTGCTGCTCCCGCTGTATGTGAACTAGATGGTCCAATCATAACCGGCCCGATAATATCAAAGACTGAATTAAACTTCATATTAAGTCATCTCCTCTTTTATGTTAATCTGGTACCCACCCACAACAGGTAAGCGTTTACATTATATATACACCTAATATTTCATAAAGGCTTGAGATTAACCAAGTTTTAGTAACCCACTGTATAGTTTACCATTACAAAGCAAACGATACAATACTGGCGCCGTTTTGATATTCCTATCGCTTTCTTTACACAATCAAGCAAGGATGCAAAATGAATGGAGGTAATATTTTACTTCCCGTATATTTTATTTACTTTAGCCGACAATAAACTCGAATCATCATAAGGAGGAGTTTATCAATGCAAAATCAGAATGAGCAACAAAACTTACAAAGTTCCACACAAATGCCACCACAACAGAATGAGGGAGGACATTCTTTATTTGATACACATGAAGCTTTAGGTACGGTAACTGGAACGCTCGAACAATACTTGCTTTACGAACAGCATATTCAGGATCAAGAACTAACAACGATTCTACAGAGCCATCGGACATTTATTTCTCAACTTTATAACACACTCGTTGAGACTCTTAAAACAGGTCAAGATCCATCTGTTCCAACACAAACGTATAATATGAGTTTAAACAATGATGTTGTCTATGGAATGCAGCCATCCGCACCGAAGACTCCAAGCCAGTCCGTCAATGAAATTAATGATGAATGTGTTTCAAGCTTCATGTTAGGTGGATTAAAGTCAATTGCCACTTCATTTACAACAACGGCATTAGAATCAACTAATCCGGTATTAAGAAGGGTATTCTCCGATAGTATTCCGAATGTTATCGAAATGGCGTATGAAGTTTTTCTCTACCAAAATAAACATCAATATTATCAAGTTCCACAATTAAAAGTACAAGATATGCAGGCTCTACTGAATAGTTATGCACCTATCCAGGGAACAATGCCTCATTAGATATCAATTTCCGAACCATATTACACACAATTATAAATGAAGTCATCTGAATGAATTTCATAATTACCGTAACAAGCTATATCACTTCAGTAGGAGTGATGTAGCTATAAATAGGGGTTATGAAATTCATTCATCTATCTAAATTAAGATGGCTTCTTTTTCTAGCTTAAGATACAGTCATTAAGGGATTACCCTTTCCAGATGTAAAGCTTGTGTTTTCTCCTTATATTTGATATAATTATTTTTTGCAGATGTTATGTAAATATATTTAGTAAAAAATATGAGGTGAAAGTTATGAAGAAGTTCTTTTCTTCAAAAATGGGGTTTTTTACTACAGCTGTTAGCTTGATCTGGATTAAATCTTATCTCGTTTATTTATTTGAATTTAATTTGGACATTCAAAATACTCTACAACATTTTCTTTTATTCATTAACCCGCTAAGCTCGGCATTGGTTTTCCTAGGAGTTGCTTTATTTGCAAAAGGGAAACGCGCGGGAATCTGGATAATAACAATTGATATTCTTATGAGTGTACTCCTATATGCGAACGTAGTGTTTTATCGGTTTAATAACGACTTTATAACGTTACCCGTTCTTACTCAAACTGGGAACTTTGGTAGTTTAGGAAGCAGTATTGCTAGTTTAGCAGCCTGGCCTGATCTCTTTTATGCGACTGACGTTATCATTCTAATCGCTCTATATGTATGGAGTAGGCATGACTGGTCACTTGATCGTATAAATATTAAGAAACCAGCTTTAATTTTAATGGCAGGTCTCGTTGTTTTTTCTATTAATCTAGGTCTAGCAGAAGCTGACCGTCCACAATTACTAAAAAGGACATTTGATAGAAATTATATTGTAAAATATTTAGGTGCATACAACTATGCGATCTATGACACGATTCAAAACTTGCAAACATCAACACAGCGAGTTCTTGCTGATAGTAATGATATTACAGAGATTGATAATTACACGAAAAACAAATATGCTGAACCTGATCCAGCCTTATTCGGTACAGGTGAAGGGAAGAACGTCATTAAAATTCATTTAGAATCTTTCCAGTCCTTTTTACTCGACTATGAATTGCATGGCGAAGAAGTGACACCCTTTTTAAATTCTCTTGTAAATGATACAGAACAAGATTTTACGTATTTCGATAACTTCTTCCATCAAACAGAACAAGGGAAAACTGCTGATGCTGAGTTGATTGTTGACAACTCCCTCTATGGTTTGCCACAGGGATCAGCCTTTGTAACGAAGGGAAGTAATACGTATCAAGCATTACCTGCTATCTTAGGACAAGAAAAAGGTTATACGAGTGCTGTATTACATGGAGACGGAAAATCATTCTGGAACCGCGATGAAATCTACAAAGAGTTTGGTATCGATGAATTCTTTTACGATAAGTATTATGATATGAGCGATGAACAAGTTATTGGTTATGGTTTAAAAGACAAACCATTCTTTGAAGAATCAATGCCTTTACTTGAATCACTGGATGAACCATTTTATGCGCATATGATGACATTAACACATCATCATCCTTATTTGATCGATCCAGAGGACGCAACGATCGATCCCGCTGAAACTGGTGATGGATCGGTTGATCGATATTTCCAAACAGCAAGATATTTAGATGAGTCACTTGAGCAATTCTTTGATGACTTAAAAGAAAGTGGCTTGTATGACGACTCCGTTATTATGATTTATGGAGACCATTATGGTATTTCTACAAATCACAACCGAGCCATGAGTGAAATTATGGACGAAGAAATTACACCTTGGAAAAATGCTCAATTACAGCGTGTTCCATTTATGATCAAAGTACCTGGTGTTGAGGGACAAGGAACCGTTCATGAGTATTCGGGTCAAATTGATGTTATGCCTACAATGCTTCACTTATTAGGAATAAAAGCTCAGGATTACATCCAATTTGGTACAGATCTATTCTCAGAAGATCATAAAGATTATGTCGCATTTCGTAATGGTGGATTCATTACTCCCGAGATTACAATGGTAGGAGATATCTATTATGATAATGAAACAGGCGAGGAAATCGAACCTACAAAAGAGATGGAAGCTATAAAGGAAAAAGTTCAACACGAGTTAGAGCTTTCAGATAATGTACTTCATGGTGATCTATTACGTTTCTACACACCAACAAGTGAATGGGAACCTGTTAAAGCATCAGATTATATTTATGGGGAGTAAAGTTCACATAAATAAGGAGCACACTGCCTCATGGCTATGTCGCTCCTTATTTTTATGCCTATTTATAGGATCATCAGATTAAGCTGTAATGTGTTCATTATCTGCTAACCGCTGGATCTTAGGAATTGTACTGATATCCATGTTCCCACCGCTAACAACGATACCACAATGTCTCGATTTAATACTTTTATTATGCTTAAACAATGCAGCCAAGGCTGCTGCGCCTGCTCCCTCTACCAATGCCTTATTACGTTCTAACATATAGAGTACGGCAGCAGCAATCTCTTCGTCAGATACCGTAATAATATCATCTACATAGTCCCTAATAATCGGTAGGGTAAATTGCCCTGGATTTTTAACGTCAATACCTTCTGCAATGGTGGGGCTTTGCGGACCAATCACTTTATTATGATGATAGTCCCTATACATTGCACAAGAGTTGCTCGCTTGAACACCGATGATTCGGATGTTACGATTCACATACTTTGCCGCAACTGCAATGCCGCTAATCAATCCACCCCCACCAATCGGTACAAGGAATGTATCGATTCGATCTTCTTGTCTAAGCATCTCCATCGCAATCGTTCCTTGACCTGCCATAATATCATAGTCATCAAACGGATGAACGTAAACAGCTCCTGTTTTCAACTGCCTTTTCATGGACGCTTCATACGCCTCTTGAAAAGAAGCCCCTACAAGAACAACTTCAGCCCCATAATTCTTTGTCGCTTCTACTTTAGAAATGGGCGTCTTCTCCGGCATATAAATCATCGATTTGGCACCCAGTTTCTTAGCAGCAAAAGCTAGACCTTGAGCATGGTTCCCAGCCGAAGCGGTAATGATTCCTTTTTCAAGTTCCTGTTTACTTAATTGCATCAACTTAAAACTAGCCCCTCTAAATTTAAAGGCACCTGTTTTTTGCTGGTTTTCCATTTTAAAGTATACTTGCTTATTAACGATACTATTTGTTGTTTCTGACGTTACGAGTGGTGTCCGGTGAACAATGGAGGTTAATCGTTCCATTGCTTGATGCACCTTTTCACCTGTTAACAAATCCCCAATTGATCCACACTCCTCAGTTAATCCTAACATTCCAATCATATTGATTCTTCGTAAGCAGCAATCTCATCTTCAAGTTGTAACGTTAATGCAATTTCATCCCAACCATTGATTAAATTATTACGATGATAATCCGGGATTTCAAATGTTACTTCATGGTCCCCACCATCCGTAATGAGTTGCTTGACTAAATCGATTGTTAAACTTAATTTGGATGTAGCTGCCTGTTCCATCCACTGATCAATCTGATCCTGTTCTAATTGTATAGGTATTATCCCATTTTTTAAAGAGTTATTATAAAATATATCTGCAAAGCTTGGTGCAATGATCACACGAAACCCATAATCCAGCAGTGACCATGGGGCATGTTCTCTAGATGAACCACACCCGAAGTTATCGCCTGCAACTAATATTGTAGCCTCATCATACTTTGGATGATTAAGTGGAAAGTCAGGTCGTTTATTCCCATCCTCATCAAATCGCCAATGATAAAAAAGATACTGGCCAAAGCCAGTTCTTTCTATCCGCTTGAGAAACTGTTTAGGAATGATTTGATCTGTGTCCACATTTTCTCGATTTAACGGGTACACGATACCCGTATGTTTTTGAATAGCCTCCACTTGCAAATCACCTCCTAATTAACTACACCTGTGTATTGCCGAACATCAACAAAATGACCTTCAACAGCTGCAATAGCTGCCATTTCTGGGCTGACTAAATGTGTTCGTGAACCATTTCCTTGTCGCCCTTCAAAATTTCGATTTGATGTTGAAGCACATCTTCCACCTGGTGGAACAATATCATCATTCATAGCCAAACACATACTACACCCTGCTTCACGCCATTCAAATCCTGCTTCTTTAAAGATCGCATCAATACCCGCTTTCTCAGCTTGCTTTTTCACGAGGAAGGAACCAGGTACAACGATGGCTCGAACACGATCATTTACTTTCTTTCCTTTAATAATATCGGCGGCTTTCGTTAAATCACTTAATCTAGCGTTTGTACATGAACCGATAAATACATGATCAATTTCAATGGAGGTGATGGGTTGATGTTCTGATAATCCCATATATTCAAGAGCTCGAGAAATACCTTCTTGATCTTCAGATTCTTGAATACTTGGAGTCCTTCCACTCACAGGAGCCCCCATACCTGGATTTGTCCCCCAAGTTACTTGTGGTTCAACTTCGCTCGCTTGAATCGTTACCGTTTGATCATATGCCGCACCCTTATCTGTAGCTAGAGCCAACCATTCTTCAGCTAATTCGGTAAACTTCTCTCCGATCGGCACGTGTCGTTTCCCATTTAAATAATCAACTGTTTTTTTATCTGGACTAATGAGGCCTGCCCTTGCTCCCGCTTCGATTGACATATTACAAATCGTCATTCGTTCCTCCATGGATAGTGCTCGAATAGCTTCACCAGTATATTCTATGATATGCCCTGTTCCAATCCGTACTCCATACTTGGCAATAATAGCTAAGATCAGATCCTTTGCGGTTACGCCTAGTGGAAGATCACCTTCTACTTTTACATTCAATGTTTTTGGTCGCTCTTGCCAAAGGGTTTGTGATGCAAGCACATGTTCAACTTCGCTCGTACCAATCCCAAATGCCAATGCCCCAAAAGCACCGTGTGTAGATGTATGACTATCACCACAGACAATTGTTTTACCAGGCTGTGTCAATCCGAGTTCTGGACCTATAATGTGTACAATACCTTGGTCTGGATGATACATATCTGCTAATGTAATCCCATTCTCAGCGCAATTCTTCCTTAATGTTTCCATTTGTATTTTAGAAGTTTTGTCTTTAATCGTCTCGCGGTTTCTCGTTGGAACGTTATGATCCATTGTTGCATATGTCAAATCCGGACGACGTACTTTTCGCCCATGCATTCGTAATCCTTCAAACGCTTGCGGAGAAGTTACTTCATGCACTAAGTGTAAATCAATATATAATAAATCCGGTTTACCTGCTTCTTCATGGACGACATGCTTATTCCAAATCTTTTCAATAATTGTTTGTGGCTGTACCACGATCAGACACCTCCCTCAGTTATACATACATGTTTAAAATACTATCTGAAACACTTTTATTAGACAGGTTTTCAACGATGACCTCAGTCATTTCTTTTGTTCCCACTTTCTTACCGCCTTCAATGTGTAAATCTGCCGTATAATACCCTTGATCAAGTGCGTCGATAACTGCTCTTTCAATCAAATCTGCCTCTATTTCCATTCCAAAAGAATGTCTAAGCATTAATGCGGCTGATAAAATCATTCCAAGTGGATTAGCAATTCCTTTGCCGGCAATATCTGGTGCGGATCCATGAACAGGTTCATAGAGTCCAACCCCATCCGCATTGAGACTTGCAGATGGAAGCATGCCAAGTGAGCCTGTTAAGACAGATGCTTCGTCACTTAGAATATCACCAAATAGATTCTCCGTGACCAGCACATCAAAGTAGGTAGGTTCAGTAATCAGCTTCATGGCGGCAGCATCAACGAGTAAATGCTCTACAGCTACTTCAGGATATTCTTTACTCTTCTCATTCACTATTTCTCTCCACAAACGACTTGATTCCAGTACATTTGCTTTATCTACCGACGTCAAACGCTTGTCGCGTAGCATCGCACTTTCAAACGCTCGATCAATAATTCGTTCAATTTCTGCTCGTGTATAGTACAACGTATCAATTGCCGCATCTCCGTTTTCACGACGTTCACTTGGTTTCCCAAAATACAACCCACCTGTTAATTCGCGGATGATTAAAATATCGCTACCTTTAACCACCTCTTTTTTAATTGGTGATGCGTGGAGTAATGGTTCAAAGCCAATAATTGGCCTTAGATTTGCAAACAAACCTAGCGTACTTCGTATTCCAAGTAACCCTTTTTCTGGCCTTATATGTGGAGGAAGAGAGTCCCATTTACTCCCTCCAACCGCACCTAATAATATTGCGTCGGCATTTTGGCAGGCTTTTATTGTGTCTTCTGGTAAAGGTGTTTCAAATCGATCGATCGCATCTCCACCAATGGCATGTTCATGGAATATGAAACGATGTCCAAATTCACTTGCAATTGTATTAAGAACAACTTTTGCTGATTCCATAATTTCTTTACCGATACCATCTCCCGGAAGCAGAATAATCTGTCTATTCATAATCTCTCCCCCTTCTCACTTTTGTATTATACGTTCCTTTTCACGCGTGTTTGTTCGTTCATAACCTGCCGATTTACCGCGTTTAGAAAAGCGTGTGCGGAGGCTTCAATCACATCTTGTGCCGATCCTCTCCCATTCACTCGCTCTTCATTCACAATCAATTGCACCCTCGCCTCTGCTAATGCATCTTTACCGCGTCCTACAGAATTCAATTGGTAATCAACAAGTTCAAGATCTTCAACGACTAAGGAGTCTAATGTATCATATAATGCCTCAATACTCCCTTGACCTGTACCAGACTTTTCAACGACCTGACCATCCGGTGTTGTTAAAACAACAGTTGCTGTCGGGGTATCTGTTGTGCCATATTGCACGGAGAATGATTCCATCTTATACGTATTCCTTGTTGTAGTATCAGTCTGAATTTCGGTTAGAATTGTAAACAGATCATCGTCCGTAACTTCTTTCTTCCGGTCTGTTAATTGTTTAAATGATTCAAATGCTTTTTTAAGTTTTTCCTCATTTAGTTCATAACCAAGCTCCTTCGCTTTATCATTAAAAGCGTGTCGACCCGAATGTTTACCAAGATATAGTGTGTTAGAGTTAATCCCAACCATTTCAGGTGTAATAATCTCATATGTTTCTGCGTTTTTTAATACACCATCTTGATGAATACCTGATTCATGTGCAAATGCATTTTTACCAATAACGGCTTTATTTGCTTGCACACTCATCCCTGTTAGCTTTGAGACAAGATCACTCGTTCGTTTCGTCTCTTTTAGGTTTAAGCCTGTTTCAAACGAGTAGTAATCTGAGCGGATCTTCAGGGCAACAGCTATTTCTTCTAATGCTGCGTTTCCGGCTCTTTCACCAATCCCATTGATCGTACCCTCTACTTGTGTTGCTCCATTTTCCACCGCAGCTATTGAATTCGCAACCGCCATTCCTAAATCATTATGGCAATGACAAGACAGTCTAACACGGTCAATATTCGGCACGGTTTGTTTAATGAACTTAAACATTTCTCCATACTCTTTCGGTGTCGTATAGCCTACTGTATCTGGTAAGTTAATGACAGTTGCTCCCGCATCGATGACCTGTTCAATAATTTGTGCCAAAAAATTCAAATCCGAACGGGATGCATCTTCTGCTGACCACTGAACTTGTGAAAACCTCTTACCCGCATAAGAAACTAAGTCTACGGCCGTTTCAATTACTTGTTCAGGTGTTTTATTCAATTTATAAGTCATATGAATAGGTGATGTAGCTAGAAACAGATGGATACATGGATCAGCCGCTCCCTTTAGGGCATCCCAAGCAATATCAACATCTGATTTGACGGTTCTAGCCAATCCTGTGACAGATGTGTCCTTAATTGTCTCCGCGATCATTTTAACGGCATTAAAATCACCCTGGGAAGAAGCGGGAAATCCCGCTTCCATCCTATCTACACCAAATCGTTCCAATTGTCGTGCAATTTCAAGTTTCTCTAATTGATTTAAATTGACACCTGGTGACTGCTCACCATCCCGCAATGTTGTATCAAAAATCTTTATTTTTGTCATATTTCCACATCCTTTTGTTTTGTCTTTATCTCATTGGCTGTTTCACAAAAGGCATTAAAGAACGTAATTCTCTTCCTACTTTTTCAATTGGATGGTCATTTTCACGCTTGTTAATCGCATTGAATCGAGGTCTATTCGCTTGGTTCTCAAGAATCCAATCTTTTGCAAATTCTCCCGATTGTACGTCTTCTAGAATTTCTTTCATCCGCTCTTTTGTCTCTTCGTTAATGACACGAGGTCCAGACACGAAGTCACCCCATTGTGCGGTATCAGAAATCGAATAACGCATGTTTTCTAATCCACCTTCATACATAAGATCAACAATTAACTTCACTTCATGTAACGTCTCGAAGTAGGCAACTTCAGGCTGGTAACCTGCTTCTGTTAACGTTTCAAAACCTGCTTTAACTAATCCTGAAACTCCCCCACATAATACTGCTTGCTCACCGAATAAATCTGTTTCTGTCTCTTCTTGGAAAGTTGTTTCAAGCACCCCCGCACGAGCTGATCCAACTCCTTGCGAATAGGCTAAAGCCAATTGACGAGCATTACCAGTTACATCTTGGTACACACCATATAAAGCTGGAACTCCTGCACCATCTTCAAATGTTCTCCGTACTAGATGTCCCGGACCTTTAGGAGCAACTAAGAAAACATCAACATCTGTTGGCGGAACAATTTGACTGTAGTGAATATTAAATCCATGTGCGAAAACAAGTGCATTGCCTGCTTTAAGATTTGGTTCAATGCTGTCTTTATATACAACCGCTTGTGACTCATCAGGTAGAAGTACCATAATAACGTCTGATTGGCTCACCGCATCTGCTACTGACATCACAGTAAACCCATCGTCTTCAGCCTTTTCCTGTGAATTACCTGGTCTTAATCCGACCGTAACATCATATCCGCTTTCACGGAGATTTAATGAATGTGCATGCCCTTGAGAACCATAACCAATTACTGCGATTTTCTTTTCTTTTAAAACCTCTGTTTGAATATCTTGTTCATAAAGTACTTTTGTCATCTGAATGGGCTCCTTCTATTTTCATATAGTTTTGTATTTTACAACATGTTTAACGATAGATTATACGGAAAACGAGTCTAACTCAGTAATGTCTGGTTGCTGTCCTCTTAAAAATGCTGTTACACCTGTTTTTGATAATTCTTTAATTCCGTATGGTCGCAATAACGTAATTAACGCATCAATTTTTTCGGGTTTTCCCGTTACTTGAATCGATAAACTATCTTTACTCACATCGATAACGGTTGCTCTAAACGGAGCAATTACACCTTGTATTTCAGCATTTAATTGTGGGGTACTCGCCACCTTAATGAGTGCTAACTCCCTTGCGACCATGGCCTTATCTGTTATATCGGATACCTTAATTACATCGATCTGCTTATTTAATTGTTTGGTTAACTGTTCTAAATTTTGATTATCGCTAACTTCAACAACGAGAGTCATTTTTGAAACCCCAACTGTTTCCGACCTTCCAACTGAAATGCTATCAATATTGAATTGTCTTCGGTGAAGCATTCCCGCAATTCGATTTAAGATCCCACTACGATTTTGTACGGTTGCTGTTATGATTCGCTTCATTTTGTCACCCCGACCATATTGTGACTTCCTGCTCCAGGAGGAACCATTGGATAAACTTTTTCTTCTTTTATAACCCGACAGTCTACAACCACTGGTCCATCATAGGAGAACACATCTTCCAATACTTCCACTAAATCGGATTCCTGATCCACTCTGACCCCCCGGATATTAAAGCTCTCCGCTAACTTAACAAAATCAGGATTCGTTGACAATATCGATTCGGAATACCGCTTTTCATAAAAACTTTCCTGCCATTGTCTAACCATTCCAAGTGCCTCATTATTAACAATAATGACTTTAATGGGTAGATTTCTTTCATTGATAACAGCAAGCTCTTGGACGTTCATTTGGAAACCACCGTCACCTACAATTGAAATAACTAAGTCTTCAGGAGCACCAAACTGTGCGCCAATTGCTGCGGGAAGACCAAAGCCCATCGATCCCAAACCTCCTGATGTAACCCATCTGTTCGGTCGATCTAATGTGTAATATTGTGCTGCCCACATTTGGTGTTGCCCTACATCCGTTGTGACAATCGCATCACCCTTTGATACATGGTATAGCTGTTTCATTAACCACTGTGGTGATATCAATTCATCTGAGCGATTATACCAATAAGGATAATCCTTCTGGTTCTTCGCCAACTTTTCTTTCCACTCCTGATGATCGGGAGTCTCGATTGAACGATCGAGTAATGCTTGGAGTGCTACTTTGGCATCTCCGACAATCGGTATTTCCGTTGGAACGTTTTTACCAATTTCGGCTGGATCAATATCAATATGAGCCACTTTTGCCTGTGGAGCAAATTCCTTTAAATTCCCAGTTAAACGATCATCGAATCGAGCTCCAATGTTAATAAGTAAATCAGATTCATAGATCGCCGTATTCGCTGTATATCCCCCATGCATGCCACCCATTCCTAATGAAAGTGGATTCGTACCTGGAAATCCTCCTAATCCTTGCAACGTATTTACGACAGGGAGTTCATACTTTTCAGCAAATTCTTGTAATTCTTGAGACGCTTCGGAAAATATAATCCCCGCACCAGCCAATATAACTGGTTTTTTCGCTTTTCCTAATGCATCGGCGAGTTTCATAATCTGCAATGGATTCGGTTTTGTTGTTGGCTGATATCCCGGTAAATAAAAGTCACTATTAAACTCTTCTATTGAGGATGCTTCTGAAACATCCTTTGGAATATCGACGACTACCGGTCCAGGTCTTCCTGTTGTTGCTATATGAAATGCTTCTTTTATAATCCTAGGTAAGTCTGCTAAACTCTTCACTTGAAAATTATACTTTGTGACAGGGGTTGTCACTCCCATAACATCCGCTTCCTGAAAAGCGTCCGTCCCAATTACACTGTTGGCTACTTGCCCTGTAAATATGATCACTGGTAAGGAATCCATTAATGCATCTGTAATTCCCGTAATTAAGTTCGTTGCTCCTGGTCCTGACGTCGCTATGACAATCCCCGGTTTACCCGTTACCCTTGCATAGCCCTCTGCGGCAAAGATGGAGCCCTGCTCATGACGAGAAAGAATGTGCTTAAAAGGGCCTTTACTACGATACAAAGCATCATAGATAGGTAAAACGGCTCCGCCCGGATATCCAAAAATAATTTCAACGCCTTCCTCAACTAATGTTTCCACTAGAATTTCCGCACCTGTAATCGGTTCTTTTAATCTATGCATCTCACTATCTACCTCTGCTTTCAATTTTCCTTACCTCCTTATATTTTTTAAAATGAATGAACAAAATAAAACAGACTCTTCTCACCCCTGTAAGTTATTTACATCTGTCGCTTACACATGTAAAAGTCCTTGCAGGGGTGAAAAGAGCCTTTCTTTTCACGGTACCACCCAGGTTTGTAGAATTCTTGCGAATACTACCTTATGCGGCCTATATCTAGCCCGCTTTGATAACAGGTACATGGTTTATGCACCTGACCAAGCCTAATGGGGATTACCCGTTCAACTTAGCACTCAGGGATGATGTTAGAATAAGAAGTATTTCTAGGCTTTCAGCAACCCTAGATCTCTGAAAATACCAATACTTATTCCTTTATTCCCGTCATCGAGTTAATTATTATTTAGTTTAATGAATTTCACAATACTGGTTTATTGCAACACCGCTACAACATATAGTTTCGTAGAATCATTCTTAACTACATACTGTATTGATGATGCTGATTTTGGCTATTATGAAATTCATCCAGTTCATTGTTTAAATTTTTAGTTATTTCGGGTAAAAAAAAGATGAGCAAGTAAGTTTTCTAATAATTCATATTGAAAATAAGCATACAACGTTTTAATACAATCGTCAACATAAAACATAAGTTTATTTGATTTCATATATAAAATCAAGTATTTGTATGCGCTACCATTGACTATCTATTCATGTTAACCGATATTCATCATCATTTTTATATTTTTCAAAATAATGTCGATCCCATCCTACTCACTCGATCATTATGACTTCTACAATATACTGATCGCAAATAGAAATTGTGCAGAGAAATAAGTAAACATAACCATATGCTCTGACACTAGAAATGCCTGCTTAAACTTATCATACGCAAGGACTGCATCAGATATGAGAAAAAGAATAGCAGCGATGATTAAAATTTTTACCCCACTTAAAATAGATAACCAGACCATTCCAGCAATCACAAGAATATAAACGGCTACGGCAATACTCATCGGAATCCCACCTTGTTCCTTTACTTCTGGTAAGATAATAAAGTAAAAGACAAGCGAAATGATACACAGGATGGTAGCTGATAATAACCCAGCCGTAAAATCGAGCGTAAAATAAGTCAGAAATCCGCCAATATAAAATAAATGCGCCATCAAAAAGCTTGCGAGTCCGTGTACAAACCACTTGTCCTCAAGCATTAAAAAAACATCCCCCACAACAGAGAACAGTAAGGCAACCACTACCCATTTACTAAATGTAGTATCCAGTTTCGATCCATAAAGTGCGAGCACAATAATCAAGGCCATTGTTCCTGGCTTAAGCACGTATTTTACGATTCGTTGTTGGAAGTGAATCGCATACACATGATATAGCAAAGCAGATAGAATGATGAAGCAAATTAGCAAAGTAATCAATCTCTTTATTCCCCCTTCTACATTATGAAATCCCCCTAAAGAATGCTAGCCTCTTTATATTCTACAACAGGACGTAAAAAGCCTTGTTTACGTTGTAACGGGTATTCATTGCTAATAAAGCGCTAAATTTATACAATAGATGTATATCGATCATATGTAAAAGAGAGGAATTCAGATGACAAATAAAAGCGTAGATGACTATCTCACAGATGGAATATACGGTGTTCAAAGACCCAAAGAAGTCGAAAGGCGAAAATATCTTGGTACACTTCGCGAAAGGATTGTACTAGTCTTAACGATTGGCCAAGTCATGCAAGACGCCGGTATTACGGAATTGAATCAAGCAATGAAGTCCCACCCAAATACCCAATTATTACTAAATGGTGAGGTCGCCTCCCGTTTTCTAATGGAGGAAAAGCGATTAGCTGATAAACATCAAATCCCTTATACAATGGTTACCAACACCGAATTTAAAACCAAGGTTGGTGCGGTACTAACGTATGACCATGCCGTCAATATAGAAGATGTTTATCTGGAAGACGTAGAGACAGAGAAAAAGAAAGCGGTAGACGATAAAAATAACAGCCTTTTTTCTAGGTTAATAAACCGATTTAAGTAAGTTCATATTTCCCTTCATTTCCAAATGGAAATCGTAACACTTCTACAAGTAGCCCTTGCCTATCTTTCATAAGCAAGGGCTATCTTCATCGCTTATAACTTTTGACCATAGTATTTGTCTAACGAGAATCCTCTTCCCATAATATCAGAAGCATTGAGGAAAACGACAAATGAAGTGGGATCTTCCTCCAAAAGCGCCTTTTTTAAAAAGATTGCCTCCGCTTTCTCGACGACACATAAAATCATTGTCTTTTCCCGTTCTGAATATCCACCGACTGAACGGATTTTTGTTAAGCCACGATCGATCTTATTTTGAATAAGCGACTGGATCTTCCATTCATCCTCTGTAATAATTAAGATAAGCTTTGTTGCCGATGTTCTCAGTTGAATAAAGTCAATCGCCTTACTCGTTATAAAGATACTCATCAACGCAAATAATGTTAATTCTAAGTTAAAGACGACTAAAGAAGCTCCGACTACAAGTCCATCCACAATAAGCTGCGAATACCCACTGGATAATCCAGTGAATTTCTTCAGAACTTGTGCCAATGCTGCTGTTCCACCTGTCGAACCATTGCCTAAATAAACAATTCCGAGCCCCACCCCAAGGATAATCCCTCCATAAATAGCGCCTAAAAGCGGATTCGTTACCACATAGGGCAAGTCAGCCGTTACATAAATAATGAACGGGACCCAGAACGTTCCTATTAATGATTTTCCACTAAACTCCCTTCCCAATGTCATCCAACCAATAATAAAAATTGGAATATTAATGATTAATTGTGTGAATGCTGGACTGTATGCGTAGACTTCAAATATGATCGTACTCACACCTGAAATCCCTCCAGCTGCCAGTTTTGATGGCAATAAAAACATATTATAAGCTAGCCCAACAAGGGAGGCTCCAACTATTATTTGGGTATATTCGATTATTCTTTGTGTTCTCTTGGAGTACTTCGTCATGTCAATTTATTTCTCCTTCTACAACAACGTACGTGTGATATATCTCCTCCCGTATTTTAACATATCGAGAAGGACTTGTGTCTGATTTTAAAACTTGGGTATAACTGCAATCTTTTTAGTGCTGAATATGGTACAATATCTTCAGTTAAAATAGATATAAGTGAGGGTTATCATGACTAAAAAACGAACCATGCAAGAGCGTAATTTTACACCGCTCATTATTACGACAACAATAGCCATCAATGTTATTATTACTGTTTTATTTTTCATACCAAAACAGGACCGTGATGTTCCATTTGATATAACGATTTTACCGAGACTAAATGCGATTTTTAATTCATTTACTTTTGTGTTTTTACTCGCTGCTCTTTACTTTATATTAAAAAAGAATATTACGATGCATCGGAACTTTATATTTGCCGCCTTTACGACGACAACACTTTTTCTAATTACATATTTAACGTATCACACCTTAGCTCCGAGCACTACCTTTGGTGGTGAAGGAATCATCAAAACAATCTATTATGTTGTGCTGATCTCACATATCAGCCTTGCACCGATTGTTGTCGCCCTTGCCTTATTCGCTCTCGCCTGGGGCTTAACACGCCAAGTTCGAAAGCACAAGAAAATAGCGAGGTGGACGATGCCGATTTGGCTGTATGTCAGCTTTACAGGTGTCATTGTCTACTTGATGATATCGCCTTATTATTAAATGATCATTCAGAAAAGGAGCCAAATTCCATTGGGATTTAGCTCCTTTTACAATTCTTACTCATAAAGCACACATACCTAGGGATAATAAGAGTGAGGTGGATGAGATGAATCAACCATATCGCTGTCCAAACTGCAATACGAATCGTTCACGATTTAATATCATTGAGCAAATTGCTAGACCGATCAAACTCGATCCCCAAACTGGCGAGGTGACGAATGATTATACTTCTGCTCCTGTAGAACCTTTTCATATCCGCTATAACGGACCTAAATACAGGTTCCAATGCGGTGTATGTGGGATCATCGATCATGAACGTACATTTAAATAAATGCTGTGAAAGGATGGGTGATGCTTACTTTGGTAAAGGCACCATCCCCTTCCACAGTCTGCTTTAGTTCAAGGAATGTACGACTTGAGAACTTCTAATCACTTTAGCCGCTTCAACCATGACTTGCAATGCTGCAATTACCTCCTCCTCATTTCTCGTTTTCAAGCCACAATCAGGATTAACCCAAAACTGATGAGGCGAAATTGTTTTTAAAGCGCGTGTTATATGATTACTGATCTCATCATGGCTCGGTATACGTGGACTATGAATATCATACACGCCAAGCCCAATATCTTTTCGATACGTGTTTTCTTCAAATGTATCAATTAATTCGCCCTGACTTCTCGATGTTTCGATAGAAATCACATCTGCATCAAGTGCATCAATCGTTGCAAATATACCGTTAAAATCCGAATAACACATATGGGTATGAATCTGTGTATCTGCTGCAACAGAAGAAGTTGTTAATCTAAATGCAAATGCAGCCTCTTTCAGATACGCTTCCCACTTTTCATGATCAAGGGGCAAGCCCTCCCTTAATGCAGGCTCATCAACTTGAATGACTTGTATTCCGCTTTTCTCAAGTGCTTCAACTTCTTGACGGAGCGCCAAAGCAATTTGATTCATGATCGTATCTGCTGGTACATCATCATGTGCAAATGACCAGTTCAATATTGTTGTCGGTCCTGTTAGCATCCCTTTTACCGGACGGTTGGTTAGTGATTGTGCATACACGCTCTCCTTCACCGTAACTGGCTTATCCCAGTACACATCCCCAGTAATCAGAGGTGGCTTTACACAGCGTGATCCATAAGATTGCACCCACCCATACTCTGTGACACTAAATCCATTTAACGTTTCGCCAAAATACTCCACCATATCATTCCGTTCAAATTCACCGTGAACGAGGACATCAAGATCCAACTTCTCTTGAATTTTTATCCACTTCTTTATGTTCTGATTCACAAACAACTCATATTCGGCCGTTGTAATATCACCTTTCCGCCAACTTGTTCGTGTCTTTCTCACGTCAGCTGTTTGTGGTAAACTACCGATTGTTGTTGTTGGTAACAGGGGCAGCTGGAGTTGTTCCTGTTGTTTAAGTGATCTTTTTTTAAATGGTAAAGAACGTATCGTGTCCGATTTTTTTAATCGATTCATACGCGCTTTCACTTGCCCGTTTTTACGGTAGGCTGCGTCTAACTCATACACTGCGCGCTCACTATCTGCTATCTCCTTCTCTATGTTTTCTTTACCTAACTTTATGCCCTTTGTAAGGGTTACAACTTCTGCCAATTTCTCATCCGCAAAAGAGAGACCTTCAATAATAATCTCATCCAGCCCCTTTTCGAGTTTCTTCGTTATTGGCACATGAAGTAAAGATGTTGATGGTTGAATAATTAATCGCTCTTCACTGACAAACTGTTTAATCGATTCTAATAAAGTGATATTTTCCCTTAGATTCGCACGCCATACATTACGGCCATTAATAATACCAGCCGCTAGAAATTTATCTGTCGGAAATCCATATTCGGCCAATTGTTTTAAAGAATCCCCATGAACGAAATCTATCCCTATCCCTTTTACGGGTAAATCTATAACCGCTTCATAATTAAAAATACGCTCAAAATAGGTTTGGAAAATAACGTTTATTTCAGGGACCTCACGGTGAAAGGTTTCATAAACTTCTTTCGCATACGCCACTACTTCTTTCGATATAGACGTCGAAAAAATAGGTTCATCGATTTGGACCCATGTCGCACCGGCTTCCGCAAGTTCTTTTAATACTTGCACATAGAGCGGTAAAAATTGTTCAATCAATTTGCTAAAATCATCTTCTTCATATCCCTTCGATAATTTCAAATACGTAATCGGTCCTAAAAGCACAGGTTTTCCATCAATCCCTAGCTTTTCCTTTGCCTCGTTGTAAAATGTAAGTGGCTTATTTTCCACGAGTGTTGGTTTCACATCATCTAATTCAGGTACAATATAATGATAATTCGTATTAAACCATTTCGTCATTTCCGAAGCAATAGCTTCTTGTTCACCTCTGGCAATAGCGAAATACGTTTTTAAATCTACCTTTCCACCATCATATGCATAGCGTTTTGGAACGACTCCAAACATTGCTGAGGTATCCAGAACATGATCATATAAAGTGAAATCGCCTACAGGGATCAAGTCCACGCCTAATGCTTGCTGTTTCTTTAAATTTTCCAATCTTAATTGATCCGTCGTTTCCACTAATTCTATCTCGGTAATGGCACCTTTCCAAAAATCTTCCAATGCTTTCTTCCACTCTCTCTTTTCACCGATTCTTGGGTAGCCAATATTTGAACTCTGAATACTTTTCATTTTATAATCTCCCCTATTCGTTTATCTTTTTAATACATCATGTTTTCAAGGCGTTTTATAACCCTTCGTTTAAAATTACTGTCTGCTTATTTCTTGCTGCTAATTTACCGTTTATATATTCCACAAGCGTGACGATTAAATCGTAACGCATAAATGGTGTAATAAAGTAAATTCCTTGAAAATGATCCAATGCTGTATCAATAAGTTCCTTTGAAATGGCAATACTCTCATTAATCGCAGCTTCCCGATCGTCCCCAGCCGCACGCATGCGGTCACGCACTGTATCTGTTAACTGGATTCCAGGAACTTCATTATGAAGGAACTCCGCATTGCTTGTTGAGGTTAAAGGCATTATTCCTACATAAATGGGTGTTTCAATATGTTTCGTTGCATCGCTTAGTTCACGTATCTTCTCTGAGCTGTATACCGGCTGAGTTAATACATAATCAGCTCCACTCATAATCTTCCTCTCTAGCCGCTCCACGGCTTTTCCCATTTGATGAACATTTGGATTAAAGGCACAGGCCACACTAAATGCTGTCTTCTTCCTTAATGATTTTCCTGAGAAAGAAACACCCTGATTACTTTGCTTGATCAGTTCAATCAGTTTAAATGATATGACATCAAATACAGATTTGGCTCCAGGAAAATCACCAATCGTTGTTGGATCTCCCGTAATCGCTAAGACTTCGCGGATCCCGGCGGTATGCAAACCCATTAAATGTGATTGCAAACCGATTAAATTTCGATCACGACAAGTCAGATGAACAAGTGGTGTCATTCCTATCTCCCGCTTAATAATAGTCGCCATCGTCGCATTACAAATTCTTGGCGTTGCTAAAGAATTATCGGCTAATGTAATGGCATCAATACCAACATCTTTTAATGCTTTAGCACCTATTAAAAACTCATCTATATCCAAGTGTTTAGGTGCGTCAAGCTCTACAATAATGGAGTGCCTTTCTCTCGCAATCTCGTGTAATGGCTGCGCTTTTACAGGACCGTTAACAAGCATCTTTATTTTAGGTTGTTGCTCGACTTTTTTATCGTATAATGGCTCAATCCCTTTTACACCTGCTGCCAGGGCATGAATATGCTCTGGTGTAGTTCCACAGCACCCTCCAATAAGCCTGACCCCTTGATCCCGCAAATCACGTGCACGACGTTTAAAATAAAGTGGTTCATTTGCATAAACAAGCTTTCCATTCCGGTATTCAGGTAGGCTTGCATTCGGATAAGCGGCTAAATAAGCTTTCTTTGGTAAAGGGACGGATTGAAGTGATTTCACCATATGATGTGGTCCTAATTTACAATTGATCCCAACTACATCTGCTCCTAACTGCTCCAATTGCTGCAGTACATCTGGTAAAGAAATGCCGTTTTCAAGGATACCTGATTCATGCATGGAAACATTAGCAATGATCGGTAAATTCGTTTCTTCCCGCGCTATGGAGAGAACTGTGATTAACTCATCTACGTCATAATAGGTTTCCAATAGAAGACCATCGACCCCTTCATGCAATAAGCTGTATAATTGTTCTCGGAAACTTCGCTTGATATCTTCTTTTCTACCACGTCCTGTTTGTGCACCATGTATTCCGCCAATATTACCAAGTAAAAATCCACTATTTTTACACGCTTGTTTGGCGATTCGAACTGCCGCCGTATTGATCTTGCTAACATGATCTTCTAAGCCATACCTGGCTAACTTCATATAGTTTGCTCCATATGTGTTCGTTTGAATAACATCTGCACCCGCTTGTACATAAGCCTCATGGACATGTAACACATGATCAGGATGAGTTAGATTCAATCCTTCAAAACATTGATCAACTCCATGGGCATATAAAATCGTCCCCATGGCTCCGTCACCAATTAAAATACGTTTATTCAATTCATTTAATAAGCCCAATCTATAGCACCCCTCCCTTAGATACTTTATCGAAAGCTTGTTTCAAATCACCTAGCAGATCATTCGCATGCTCAATCCCAATCGATAGACGTAATAGGCGATTCGATAACCCATAGGATTCTCGCATTTCTTGAGGTATATCCATATGTGTTTGGGTTGCCGGGTACGTAATCATACTCTCTACACCACCAAAACTTTCTGCAAAAGTGAACAGATTCAATGTATTTAAAAAGGGATTGACTAGATGTTCCTTAACAATCTCAAAACTAATCATCCCACCCCTACCTGGATAAAATACTTTTGTAACGAGAGGATGTTCTTCTAAATAAGAAATAACCAATTTGGCATTCTTTTCATGTTGTTTCATTCGAAGAGCCAATGTCTTCATCCCCCGCATTAGGCTCCAACAATCAAATGGCGATAAGACGGCCCCAAATGAATTATGAAGATAGGCAAGCTGCTTGTTGATCGTCTTTCCTTTGGATATGACAATGCCTGCAAGCACATCATTATGCCCCGCTAAATACTTCGTCCCACTATGAATGACAATATCAGCCCCCTCCTCTATCGGTTGTTGAATATATGGTGTATACAGCGTATTATCCACAATCAATAATAAGTTGTTTTCCTCCGCCTGCTTAGCCGTACATTGAAGATTCGTTGTTTTCATAAGCGGATTAGTCGGTGTTTCGATAAAGATTGCTCTCGTATTCTCCTGAATGAGTTCCGTCAGCACCCCCTCTCCTTGCCCATCCCAATAACTAAAGTGAATGCCATATTTCTCTTCAAATAGTGTGAAAAAACGAAAGGAGCCCCCATATATATCCCGCGACGCGATGATATGGTCGCCTTTCTTAAATAATGAAAATACTAACTGAATGGCACTCATACCCGAGCTACATGCAAATGCTCTATCCCCTTTCTCAATGGCAGCAATTCCCTCTTCCAAAATATCCCGTGTAGGATTCCCTGTTCTTATATAATCGTACTTCTGCGTCAAACCAACTTCTTCATGCCGATAAGCAGTTGAAAAATAAATCGGTGTACTCACAGCCTGAAAGTGTTCGTCTTTTTTGTTCCCTATTTGTGCAAATACCGTTTCCGTAAGGTGTTCCTCAGCCACTTCTTCATCTCCTTTACATACGTTCTTGGTATTTTGTAAAGACATTCACCCATTGCATCTTGTCTATGCCAATAAAAAAAAGACACCTTTCATTCCGATTGATATCGGATGGAAGATGCCTTTAGTTGTCTAATCGGCATAATGATTATTTTATTTAAT
>Ga0209487_1000889_pt1 | contig 26227 bp, 27 predicted proteins | sample Poulit2012_FD_187524 | JGI IMG/M metagenome (GOLD analysis project Ga0209487, IMG submission 187524) | Agricultural soil microbial communities from Georgia to study Nitrogen management - Poultry litter 2012 (SPAdes) (version 2) | ecosystem: Environmental > Terrestrial > Soil > Agricultural land...
CTTTTTAATACTTGATGGCTTTTTATGTAGATTTGAATTAAAGTTTGATTAAAAGCTCCCTTATTTCAAGGTAAATAAAAAGAATCCATTTTAATTAGCGATTCGCTTATACACTACGAAGGAATGGATAGTCCCTATAACTGCAACTAATAAGACTAGGGAGATTGTAAATACAAAGTTATGTTGTGGAATAATGATTACAGATAAAGTGATTAAAAAACCTGCCCCAAAAAAGAGCTTTCCTGTAAAACGATTGGAAATAGCCCAAACTTTATCGTTGCTTAAGGTCCATGGGGTTCGTAGTCCAAAAATGAAGTTTTGCTTTGCTTGTGGCATAATATTGCCAAGAATCATCATTACTGTTCCTATAATAAGTCCTGAAACAATATTCCTGTCCAAGTTATAACCTAACCCAACCGCTAAAACTGTAGTGTGAACTGAGAATAACAAAAGTAAAATGGTTGAAATACTAATCTTTTTAAGTTTACCACTAAGGTTTTCTTTTCTTGGATCAGTTTTAAATAATAATGACAGTATTAAATAAATGGCAATCATTATGATGGGAACTAATAGGACTCCCAATAACTTCGGTGTAGTACCAGTAACCTCATCATTAGTCCAATGAATGGCTATTTCGGGGCTTAAACTTGAATAACTCAATACGCTCAACAGTATTGCTACTGCTATTATACATACATTTAGTAAAGTGTTTTTCAATTTCGCTTCCTCCTCATTTGTTTAATTTCATCATCCAAGCAAGTAAATCTTGAAGTACTGTTGTATGAAGTGTGTAGTGGACATATTGACCTCTTTTTTCTGAGGTAACAAGCTCCGCATTTCTTAAAATAGTTAAATGATGTGAAATGCTTGGCTTACTCATTTCGAATTGGTCGTGTATTTCACCAGCAGTTAAAGAACCTTCTTCACTAAGCAATGTTAATATTTTTCTCCGAGTTTCGTCGTCTAAGGCTCTAAAAATGTTATTCAAGGTTGGCTTCTCCTTTTGCAAAAGTTATTCAGTATTTATATAGTTAGATACATATCTAACTGTAGAGTGATTTTATAGATAGTCAAATGTTATTCCGATCAAATGGGCGCACTTTTATTATAGTGATAGATAAGCTTTTGACGTTATCGCTAGATTTCCCCCTGTTTTATCGGTGAGGCACTAAACTGGTATTATGAAATTCTTTAAAATATGTAGTTTAATACAAAATTTATAGATCTTCTGAAATAAATTACAACAAGCACTGCATGTTGCAGTGCTAATTGATAGTTAAATTTTATGTGATTTTACCTGTTTGCACCGCTGAGGAGAATCCGTTACTATGAATCCCCCTATTTTCTTTATTTCCTTTTTCCAAAGTACTGGTAATAGTTAGCTTCGATAAAGCCATTGAAAAGCTTTCTCTTTCGCGTTGCTTTTTGTCCATATTGTTTTTCGAAGTCTTTAAATGCTGTTAACATATAAACGCTCCATGTTGGATGGTCGGCCATGATGGAACCAAGATCCTCGTATAATTCAGCTACCGCCTCTTTATCCCCTATCCGTTCGCCATAAGGGGGATTTCCAATGATATATCCAAACTCTTTTCTAATAAACAAATCTTTCACGCGCATCTGTTTCCATGTTACGAGATCTGCCAATCCAGCCTCTATTGCGTTCTTCTTGGAAACTTCAATCATTTGATGATCAATGTCTGAACCTATAATATCAAGCTTGATATCGTAATTCGCTAAATCCTCGGCTTCTTCAAATGCTTTATCCCAATGCGCTTGTTTTATAAAAGACCAATTCTCCGAGTCAAATGAGCGGTTGAAACCAGGTGCAATATTTTGCCCAATCAAGGCCGCTTCGATCGGAATTGTTCCCGACCCACAAAATGGATCAATGAGCGTCTGCTCAGGCTTCCAGTTTGTTAGCAAAATGAGTGCAGCTGCCATGGTTTCTTTCAGTGGTGCATCCCCTTGACCGACTCGATAACCTCTTCGGTGTAGACCTGTCCCGGAAGTGTCTACTGTTAATAAAGCAACATCTTTACGGATCGCTACCTCTACTTTATATATCGGACCTGATTCCGGCATCCTTGTTGCCAGACCATATTTCAATTTTAATCGTTCAGCCATTGCTTTCTTCACAATCGCTTGGCAATCTGGCACACTGTATAATGTTGATTGATGGGATTTCCCAGAAACAGGGAACTTCCCATCTTCTGATATAAAGTCTTCCCATGGTAATGCTTTAGTCGCTTCAAAAAGTTCATCAAAAGAAGTCGCTTTAAATTCCCCGACTTGTATTTTAATGCGATCTGCTGTTCGAATCCATAAATTACAACGAGGTATGGCTGACAATGGAGCCTCGAAGATGACTTTACTATTTTCTACTTGTACGTCATATCCAAGATTCTTCACTTCATTTGCAACGACCGCTTCTAATCCCATCGCAGCTGTAGCAATTAATGTTACTGTTTTTGTCATATCAGTCTACGTTCCTTTCATTAATGCCTTATTGTTTAATGTAAAAAATAATGGGCCTCCCTTATGCTACGGAAGCATCTAAGAAGGCCCATGAAGAGTATATATTTAATTGACCGATGAATACTCGATAAGCCATGTTCTGTTCCATAGTACTGCACACGGTGGTCAGCCTCGTACGCCGGTTATAATCATCTCTCTACAAGTACTACCTTGTCCCTATTTCAGTTGAATTCCCTACTCAAGGATGCCCCTACCATTGTTTGGGTTGCTCACTCATGGGGTTTACCCGTTCCACCCAGAATGTTTCCATTCTGATTACGTCACTGTGGCACTTTCAAGGATGTGCTTCCCTATTTAATAAAAAACGTAGGAAGATTTCCTGCCGTTAAGCCTAAAGGCTACCTTAGCTTATGAATTCGCCAAGCATGAACACTACAAACATCTCAGTTTGTGCGAGCATGGACTTTCCTCTACAATTGAATGCAGCGATTATATGAGTATTCAAGAAACACATCTTATAGTATACCATAAAGTTTAATTTAAATCACGAGATTTAAGTTAAACTTTATTCGGAAGTCTTTTTACCAAACACTTCTTTCTCTAAATTGGATAATCGTTTTAGAACATCGTAATTTACTTGTTGTACGGGCTGTGGTTGAACAGGTTGTGCAGTTCTTGTTCTTGCTTCGCCTGTTGTTCTCTTTTTAAGTTGGTTGTTTTCAGTTTGCAAGGTATCGATTTGTTGCTGTAAAGCTTCATAATCTTTAATGATGACATCTAAAAACTCATCGACCTCAATTTGATTATAGCCGCGCATTGCTGTTTTAAAATCCTTTTCGAGAATTTCTTTACTACTTAATTGTACATGCTTTGCGTCCACTTCATAATCACCTCTATTTTGACTTGCTCTTGTCTATTTTTTCAAACAAGCTACTCATTGTCAATATAATGTTATTGTTAATTTAAAAATATATGCCATAAATTAATGAATTTCATAAACCCTATTTACCTTGTCCATCTAGTTTGTATCATTTAAATCACTTGGCTGAAAGGAGAAAGGTAAAAGTTGCTCCATTGTAAAAGTCTTCGTATCTTGATCTAGATTGGCGAGGTGAATAGTCATATCTGGTGCAAAAAACTCGCTCATTACTTGACGACAGGATCCACAAGGAGGTATTGCTCGTTGTGTATTCGCGACAACCGCCATTTCTGAAAAATCGCGCTCCCCTTCTGATAATGCTTTAAATATAGCCACCCGTTCCGCACAACAGCTCACTGGATATGCGGCATTTTCGATATTACAGCCTGTATATATCGTGCCTGCCTTTGTTCGTAAGGCAGCCCCCACAGGAAACTTAGAATAGGGTACATAAGCATATGACCTTATTTTCTTTGCTTCCTTAATGAGTTCATCTTTCATGTTTTTGTCGCCTCCTCCATCATATGTGAATGAATCAAAAGAATGATGACTCATTTGTTAACGCTCTGTGTAATTGATCGAAAATAAAATGACTCGAATGATTTAATTCCATATAACGTTTTCGTCTGGCATCAATATAATAGCTATGTAGGATTAACAGTTCCATATTCTCCCTTGTGGAAGCAATTTGATGTGGATGAACATTTATCTTTTGGTTTTTAACCACGTCTAACGCAACGGTCTCCCATTCCTCTAACAATGAATAAATCGGTTCAGTTGCAGCTTTCATCTCTAAGAAAAACGTCCTATCACTCACCGTCTCGGGTGGATTATTTGCTTCGTATCGTACTTTTAATTCATCAAGATATTGTTTTAATTCTTCTGTTTGTCGGATTAATTCCATAAATGTACCATCATCCCTTCGATTCATATAGAAAATTTAACTATAGACTCGATTCATTAAATCGCTCATCAGTGAAAGGGCGATGATCATCCCCCTTCACTAATAAACCATTCAATTTATTAATACTGTACCATTTTTAAGTATAGAAGGCACATCATTAGGCATGTTCACGTTTTGAGAGAAGACTTCTTTAAATCGATAAATTGTGATTTTGTGTGATTCAATTCATTATAACGGTTATGAAATGTGCGTGATATTTCATAATCTACTTTAGAGCTGACGTCTTCTTCGATGGATCGCATTTGCTCGACAATATATAATAATAAATCTCCAAGATCATGCTTATCAAGCCCTTGTACAAAACTTTCTGTGCTTTGCTTCGCGGTGTTCATCTACATACACACTCCTTTTGGTTGATGATAGTTGATCATGACGGTAGCAGTTGGTTGTTACTACTTAGATTCGCGATGGAGTCCGAATCCCCTTCTAGCTCGACAAAACTAGAATATTAATAACAAACTTATCGTTATCTCTACTATTTTCTTAGGTTTTTATTATTTCATTCAGGTTTAATGAATTTTATAATACCGGTTTAGTGCCACATCGCCACAACATATAGTTTCGTTGAATCATTCTTAACTATATGTGCTATCGATGTGGCTGATTAGGGTAATTATGAAATTCATTCAGGTTAAATCAAGGTTATTTACACCTAATATTATGCGGAATTGAGCAATTTGATATATAATATAAGTAGTCTTGCTTTTATGTGATGTATGTATACCTTATTTCAGGTTATGTTTATGAATATTAATTCGTAAACATTTTATAGTTATGGTACTGTTACAAGTTGGAGGGACATAATATGAACTATCCAAATGGAATGAAGAGAAGCAGGACAACCTCGCCAAGAAATAGAAATCATAGTAATCGGGGAATGACATTAGAAGAAGATATTAATCTAACGAATCAGTATTATTTAGCACATAATAAAGCGGTCATTCATAAAAAGCCAACGCCGATTCAAATTGTAAATGTTAATTATCCAAGTAGAAGCGCAGCAGTTATAACGGAAGCCTATTTTCAACAAGCTTCAACAACAGATTATAATGGGTTATACTTACAAACGTATCTTGATTTTGAAGCGAAGGAAACTAAAAATAAGACCTCCTTCCCACTAGCGAATTTTCATGAGCACCAAATTAAACATATGGCGTCCATCTTAGAACATGGTGGTATTTGTTTTATTATTATTCGATTTACCGTTCATGATGAGACGTACTTGCTTCAAACAAAAGATTTATTACCTTATTGGGAGGATCAGTTTGTAGGTGGTAGGAAATCGATCCCTTATAAAGAAATAAGTGAAAAAGGATATCTCATCCCTTTTAAATACCAAGCTAGAGTTGATTATTTAGCAATCCTTGATCAGCTTTATTTTTAGATTGTGTGTGACCTATAAATAATCATAGGCGAAATTGACAATGATGTTATGAATAGGCGATTTTATGGCCGTGATCCATTCAGTAAAACATCTATTTTAGAACGGAGGAAGATGAGTAATGACCGATAATAGTCAAACTCGAGCAGCAAGAAGAAAACAAAAGAAGACTAAAAAAAGACCTTTCTTAAAAAAGGCAATGAAAATTAGCGGCATCATTGTATTAGCAATTGGATTAGGTATAGGTGTACTATTTACCTACTATATTGCTACCTCCCCAGGCTTAGATGAAGATAAATTATCCGATCCGATGTCATCCAAAGTTTATGATCAAGAAGGTGAATTAATCGCGGATTTAGGTGATATAAAACGGACGAAGGTCGAATATGATGACTTACCACAAGTATTAATCGATGCTGTCACAGCAACTGAAGACGTTCGATTCTTTGAGCACCCAGGGATCGATATTAGACGGATTGGTGGAGCAATCAAAGCAAATATTACAAGTGGATTTGGTGCAGAAGGTGCGAGTACAATTACACAGCAAGTTGTCGAAAATGCCTTTCTAACACCTGATAAGAAAATAAAGTTAAAGGTTCAAGAGCAATGGTTAGCCTTAAAATTAGAACGTAAGTATACAAAAGAACAAATTTTAGAAATGTATTTAAATAAAATATTTTATGGTAGTAATGCTTATGGAGTAGCTAAAGCTTCGGAAATTTATTTTGGAAAAACAGATCTACATGATCTTACATTAACGGAAGCAGCGATATTAGCTGGGTTGCCACAAAGGCCATCTGCTTATAACCCGTATGAAAACCCTGAATTAATGGAAGGTCGTGTTGATACGGTATTAAAATTAATGGTGCGGCATGGAAAGATCAGCCAGGAAGAAGCTAATGAGGCGAAAGATGTAGACATCCCCTCTCTGCTAGCTGGTAAACGAACAGAATCAACACCTTATGAAGCATTTCTCTATCAAGTTAGAGAAGAAGTAAGTGACAAGGTAGATGGAGCGGAAATATATACGGATGGTCTAAAGATTTACACGACATTAGATAGTGATGTTCAAGATCATGTTGAGTTCTTACTAACCGATAGTGAAGAAAACCCTATCCCCTACCCTGATGATGAGATGCAATCCGGTCTTGCCGTATTGGATACATCAGATGGTGCGATTCGCGCCATTGGTGGAAGAAGGAACAGTAAAGGGATTGGTGAGTTTAATCATGCGGTCCAAGGTGAGTACCAGCCTGGTTCAACATTTAAACCAATTGTCGCTTATGGCCCGGCGATCGAATACAATAAATGGTCCACATATGAACAAATAAATGATGATAAACCTTATGAAATGACTGGTTCTAATCCAATCAGGAATTGGAATAGAGAGTATCAAGGCTGGATGTCTGCACGCTATGCGTTAAGTCAATCGTTAAACGTTCCTACAGCTAAGGCCTTTGAAGAAGCAGGTGCTGCCAATGCACAGGAATTTGGTGAAGGTCTCGGTATTAATTTTGCGAATGATCAAGCCGAAATTCGGGATGCGATAGGTGGAACAGGAACAACAGTCAATCCACTGCAACTAGCAGGAGCATTCCGTGCGTTTGGTAATGAAGGGATTTATAATGAACCATATGCTGTTACAAAGGTTGAATTTCCTGATGGTAAGGAAGTTGATTTAAAACCAGAACCTGAAGCAGCCATGTCAGATTATACCGCTTATATGATTACTGATATGCTCAAGACAGTTATGAGTGAAGGTACAGGTACAACTGCTAATATTCCTGGATTACCTGTAGCAGGTAAAACAGGTACAACGAATCTAGAAGATAAAGAAGGCAGTCCAGATGCTTGGTTTAGTGGATATACGACAAATTATACGATCTCGATTTGGGCTGGTGGGTATACTGATGAAGATGGTAAGCGGGATGTTATGCCAGATGAAGGAACAGCTATCCCCCGAGCCTTGTTTAAAAACTTAATGACGGAAATATCCGAAGGAAAAGAAACACCGGATTTTGTGAAACCTGATTCAGTTGTAGAATTAGCGATTGAAAAAGGGTCTAATCCGGCAAAGAAAGCGAGCGAATTTACACCGAGTGACAATGTCGTAAAAGAGTTATTTGTTAAAGGACATGAACCAGAACAAACATCTGAGAAATTTGAAACAATTGATCCCGTTGATAATCTAAATGCAGCCTATGATGAGGATGCGAATAAAATTAATGTGACATGGGACTATGACTCAGATCTTGATGTTTCATTTGAAGTAAGTGCAAGTATTGATGGTGGTCAGATGAAAGAACTTTCATCATCTGGTGATCAATCGCTAGAAATATCAGAGGTTGAATTTGATTCGGACTATACGATTCAAGTTGTCGCCGTTAGTAACGAAGATAAATCAGTGAAAAGTGAAGCAAAGACAACGACAGTGAGTATTTCAAGTGAAGAGGAAGACATTCCAGCTGTTGATGGCTTAGCAGCGAAATATCTTGAGGATCGTGAATTGATCGATGTAAGTTGGGGCTATGATGGTCCGAAAGCAACATTTGAAATTGATGTTAACGGAGAAACTCAAACCACCTCCTCTTACTCGATTGAGATTAGTGGTATCTCACCTGGTAAAACATATACGATTACGGTTACCCCGATCGGAGAAGATGGTGATCGAGGAGAATCTAGTAGTGTCACCGAAGAGGTTCCTGATGTAGAAGAACCAGAGGAACCGGAAGAGCCAGAAGAGCCAGAAGAGCCAGAAGAACCTGAGGAACCAGAAGAACCGGAAGAGCCAGAAGAACCGAAAGAACCGAAAGAACCTGAAGAGCCAGAAGAACCGGAAGAACCAGAAGAGCCGGAAGAGCCGGAAGAACCGGATCATTCAGATCAAGAAAAGCCTAACAAGAAAGATGAATAAAGAACGCGAATAAAAGCGGCACTCCCATCTAGGGAGTGCCGCTTTTTATACGTATAGCTAGTTATGATTCCAGTTTGTTCTGTTTTTTAATCCGCTTCTTCCCTTCACGACAAAGATCCAATAGTGGACAGATCGAGCATTCAGGATTACGAGCTTTACAATGATAGCGCCCGAAGAAAATCAACCGATGATGTGTATCGCTCCACTCATCCTTTGGAATCCTTCTCATGAGTGTTTTCTCGACTTCCAACACCGAATCCTTCCACCGGCAAATCCCGAGCCGTTTTGATACACGTTCTACATGTGTATCGACTGCAATCGCTGGCTCATGAAACGCAACAGACATGACAACATTCGCTGTCTTGCGTCCGACCCCCGCTAGGTTCATTAACTCTTCGGTCGTCTGTGGCACTTCTCCTTCATGTTCATCAAGTAAGACCTGGCATAGTTTTTGGATATTTAATGCTTTATTTCGATATAAACCAATCGAACGAATATCATGTTGTAGCTCAGAAATATCAACAGCAAGATAATCTTCAGGTGTTTTATATTTAGCAAATAAATCCTTCGTTACTTTATTGACCTGTAAATCTGTACACTGAGCTGATAATAATACAGCAATGACTAATTCAAATGGATTATTATATACAAGTTCACCCTCCGCATCAGGAAACATCTCCTCCATCACATCTAAAATCCTTCTTATTTCTGAGTTATTTAACATGGTTTAATCGTCACCCTCTAGCCAGTTATAGTATAATGATTTATTGTTATTCTCATCGTCATCAGTCGCTTTGTATTCTTTCCGACCTTGTCGGTTACGGAACGCTCGACTTGATTCACGCGCTTGGTCAACTGAGCGAATACCCTTTTTCTGCCAATCCCTTAAGATACGATCAATATACGTGAAGTTTAATTTCCCCATCAACACGGATTCTCGTAATCCCGCCTTAATTAATTCGGCAGCAAATTGATCTTCATCTAACCATGAACTGACCATTTCAATCTCAAATGGAGAAAGCGGTCTACCGAATTCTTGCTCAAATAAAACAAATATCGTTCCATCTGATTGTACAGGCTCTTGTTTGGGTTCTTCTACTATAAACAGCTTCTCCCATAATGGATTTAAACAATAGGCTTCACTTAATTGATTTTGGCTATTTTTATGTTCTTTAATGGTTAGCAATTGTTTTTGAATTAATTTACGTAACACATCAGCACATTCTTTCTCGCTCATCGTTACATAAGAGGCTAATTCTGTTGGTGTTGGGAAGTCATTTTTATCCTGCAAAAACCGTTGTAACTGCAAGATGACCATCACTTCTTGTTCATTAAGTCCTAGTTCTTTATAAGTAGACAATAATTTTGTAGGTATTTGCAATTGATTCAATATAATATTTTGAAATGGCATTGATTTTGACATTTGTTAACACCTCATCTGTAAGTATAACATGAACAGATGAATCCCTTGCCTGATTGCAAGGGATTCATTATTTGTTTAATTTGATTGTGACTTAATGAATCTCATAATACCGGTTTAGTGCAACATCAATATTGCCGGTTTTGGCAATTATGAAATTCATTCAACCTAATGAATTTCATTAAACCCTATGGATATAAACGATTTAATAAGCGAGGGAATGGAATGGTTTCTCTAATATGTTTCACACCGGAGAGCCATGCAACGGTTCTTTCAAATCCTAAACCAAACCCAGAATGTGGGACACTTCCATATTTCAACAGTTCTAAATACCATTGATAAGCTTCACCCGTTAAATTATGTTCCTCATATCGTTGTTTCATCAGTTCGAGATCATCGATTCGTTGTGATCCACCAATAATTTCCCCATATCCCTCTGGAGCGATTAAATCAGCACAAAGAACGACTTCGGGACGCCCATCTACTGGCTTCATGTAGAAGGATTTAATCGCGGCTGGATAATTTGTAATAAATACTGGTTTTTCAAAATGATCGGCGATAGCTGTTTCATGAGGCGCTCCAAAATCATCCCCCCATTTGATATCAGTAAACCCGTCCTTTATCAGAAGTTCGATGGCATCGTCATAAGAAATACGCGGGAAAGGAGCTACAATTTGTTTTAGTTTAGATTGATCACGCTCTAATATTTCCAATTCAAGCTGGCAATTTTCTAATACTGATTTCACGATAAATGTTACGTATTGCTCCTGAACAACAAGACTTTCTTCATGATCTGTAAAGGCCATTTCGGGTTCAATCATCCAAAATTCAATTAAATGCCTTCTTGTACTTGATTTTTCTGCTCGGAAAGTGGGGCCAAAAGAAAACACCTTTCCAAAAGCCATTGCAGCAGCTTCCAAGTACAATTGACCACTTTGTGATAAATATGCTTCTTGATCAAAATATTCAGTGTGAAACAAGTCGGTTGTTCCTTCTGCTGATGAACCCGTTAAAATAGGTGGGTCGATTTTAACAAAGTCATTTTCATTAAAGAATTGATAGGTTGCTTGGATCAATTGATCGCGAATTTTCATGATCGCATATTGTCTCTTAGAACGTAGCCATAGATGTCGATGATCCATCAGGAATTCCGGTCCATGTTCTTTCGGTGTAATCGGATAATTTCTTGCTTCATGAATCAACTCGATCTTACTCACTTGCATTTCATAACCAAATGAAGAGCGCGTGTCCTCAACAATGGTCCCTGTTATGTACATAGATGACTCCTGGTTCATTGTTTTAGCCCGTTCAAAAGCTTCTTCAGAGACACTGCTTTTTGCTACAACTGCTTGCATAAAGCCTGTTCCATCCCGCAATTGTAAAAAGGCAATTTTTCCACTTGATCGTTTATTAGTGAGCCAAGCCCCGATTGTTACTTCTTGATCTATATATTTACTTACATGTTTAATTGTCGTTTTCAAAAAATATTCCCCCCATACTTATGATTGGTGTTTAAGTACAAACCGTTTAATTCGTTTAGCAGCTTCTTCTAATAATTCCATTGAAGTGGCATAAGATAGACGTACATGATCTGGAGAGCCAAATCCAGAGCCTGGTACAAGTGCTACTTTCTCTTCCTCAAGTAAGGCAGTTACCCATTCATCAACCGTTGTAAATCCGTTATTCAATACGGCGGTCTTCACATTTGGAAATAAGTAAAACGCACCACTAGGTTTTATACAAGTAATACCAGGAATATCAAGCAGTGCATCATAGAGAAAATCGAGACGATCAGAGAAGATCTTCTTCATCTCTGTAATAGAGTCTGTTTCATCTTCATACGCGGCAATTGCTGCATATTGAGCAATTGACATCGGATTTGAAGTCGCGTGTGAAGCATGATTTGTCATGGCCTTTATGATCGCCTGATCACCTGCAGCATAACCAATCCTCCACCCCGTCATCGCATGCGATTTACTAACTCCGTTAATAATAACCGTTTGTTTCTTTAAAGCGTCTGATAGTTGGGCGATCGATACATGCGCATCATTTGTATAAATAAGTTTTTCATATATTTCGTCTGAGACAATTAATATATTGTGTTGCAGACATATTTCACCAAGCTTAGCTAACTCGCTTTTGCTATACATCAAACCCGTTGGATTACTCGGTGAATTAATAATGATCGCCTTCGTTTTTTCCGTAATAGATTCTTCTAACTGTTCAGGCGTGATTTTAAAGTTGTTTTCTTCTACTGTCTGAACAAATACAGGGTCCCCACCCGCAAGTTTAACTTGCTCGGGAAAACTAACCCAATAAGGTGCAGGTATGATCACTTCGTCATTGCTGTTCAAGATTACTTGGAACAATGTGAATAAAGCGTGTTTAGCGCCTGATGTAACGATAATTTCATCTGGTGAATACGAAAGGTCATTATCTCTTTCAAACTTGTTTATAATCGCTTGTTTCAATTTCATGACCCCACCTGTAGCAGTATACTTCGTCATCCCTTCATCCATTGCTTGCTTAGCTGCCCTGATAACATAAGGTGGCGTGTTAAAGTCTGGTTCACCCACACCTAATCCGATAACATCATGTCCTTGAGCTTTCAATTCCGTTGCCATTGCTGATATAGCTAATGTTGATGAGGGGGTTAATGTTTTCACACGGTTTGATAAATTCATGTATGATCATCCTTTCTGATTGAACATTTGTTTTACTTTCACATGTTCAGCTGTAGAGCCATCGTAAATAGATACATATTCGATGACATAGTGTTCCTTCTCATTCACATAGGTTAATTCCCAAACTGGATCATCATCGATGATTCCAGGGGTAATCTTAATTAAATCACAATCATTGCATTCATTATACCATTGCTTTTCAACAGATTCTTTAGATATGATCTCATTTTGGTCGATCATCGTTATCTTTTTTTCTTTATTTAAAAGAGGGACAAACGCGATTTGTTTATCTCCCTCTTTTGTTTCCCCAAACATCACGTAGTATGCATCCTCACCGTGAAACCGAGAAATCGTATCGATCGTCGTCATCTTTGTTTCGCTGGCCACTCTTTCTTCAGCATGATTTAACCCAGTAAACTTATCATGTCTCACATCATAATATAAGAATAAAGTGTAAATAATACTGACAACGAAGATCGCAATGATCGCCATCATCGTCCAAAAGAGCCAATTTATTTGTTTTGGTTGCTGATTATATGGCCCTTTAACCAATGGATTTACCTACTAAAGAGTGATTTAATGGGGCTATATATCGTTCACCATATTTGTTTATCAATAAGAGCGGGATCATTAAATACATAGTTAACCTCCAGTAAAATAAATATTATTCATTGTATTTTCTTCTACTTATAATTCCTTTGGATAGGGCGAATAATATGGTTATCATTATGTTTATATGAATGGATCATTGAAAACATAATGGACTGAATACAATCATAAAAACCCCCTACTCATATCACACTTTTGCTGATGCACCAACATGCATCAGCTTTTTTTATAATTAAAACCAATCTTCCGCTTTGTTTATTAATTGATACATTGAATCGTAAGTGATGGGCACATTTGGAATTGATTCTGTAAAGAATTTCCCGTAACGTGCTTCGATCATACGTGCATCACAAACAAAAACGATGCCTCGATCATTTGTTGAGCGAATCAAGCGACCAAATCCTTGTTTAAAGCGAATGACTGCATCTGGTAAAGCTAATTCAATAAAAGCATTCTTTCCTTCCTCATGAATCGCGGCAGATTTTGCTTCATATATGGGATGATTCGGTGGTTGAAAGGGTAATCGTACAATGACAAGTGAAGATAAATCATCACCGGGAATATCTACCCCTTCCCAAAAAGAACTCGTTCCTAACAAAATGGCCTGATCGAAGGATTGAAAATTCTTTTTTAAACGTGTTCGACTACCACTTGATATCCCTTGCGCAATTAACATATATTTATCTACATCCAGGGTTTCTCTTAGGATGGCATGTGATTTTCGCAACATATCATAAGAAGTGAATAACACGAGCATTCTACCATCGGTTACTTCGGCTAACGATATGATCGCCTCACATGTTGAATAAATAAAATCATCAACATGTTCATTTATATCTGGAAAGTCATTAGGAATGAGTAATTGTACTTGGTCCTCATACGTAAATGGTGATTCAATCTGTTTGGAAACAACCTCATTCTCAACTAAGCCGAGACGTTTTTCGATAAATGAGAATGAATTTCTCATCGTTAAAGTGGCACTAGTTAAGACAACACTTTGCATTTTGTCGAAAAAATCATTTGCTAACAAAGATGAAACATCAGTTGGTTCGGCATATATATATACAGCGTTTTTAGCCCCATATGCTTCGATTTCGATCCACTTTACGGTAGAGGTGTCAGCGTTATTTAGAAATAATTGTTCCATCCGTTCGACAAAGGATTGCAGCTTTTCTAAATGCCTTGCTAAATTATCTTGTTCATATTTATCAGGAAGATCCAATTGAGAGAGATCATGCTCTATTTTGATTAAGAAATGGATGAGGTCCTCCATATGATGGATGATACGCCCAGCCATCTCCTTAATGACCGACCAACTCTGTAGATCTTCCTTTTCTTCGATAAAGCGGTATTGTACTCTACCTGTATCACTTAATACGTGTTTCTTACTTTGCTGGTCAAGTACATATTGAAATAACAATCGAAAAAACTCATTGTTTTCATAATTCATATTATGAAAAGCCGTATCCCATTCATAAACAGGTATTTTCTGCTTCATCGCAGGGTATCTTTTCAAAATTCGCTGTAACCAATTTCCGTCATTCGTAAGCCCAATTTGGTTCAATGCATATTTAATATTGACATAATCTAATTGTAACCCATAATGTCTAGATACTGTTGTTTCAAAATGGTGTGCTTCATCAACAATCACCTTTTTATAAGAAGGTATAAATTTATACTCGTTTAGAAGATCGGTACATAATAGTGCATGATTGGTAATGATGACGTCCGCTTGCTGTGCTCTTCTTCGTGCTCTTTGATAAAAGGAGTGGGAAAACCAAGCCGAGTTTGGATCAATATTGCTTTCTGAGTCCGTCGAGATTATATTAAAGAAATAATATCCACTTGCTGGTAATTGAATTTCATCAATATCACCTGTCTCTGTCTCCGTTAACCAGATAAGGAGCATCGCCTTCGTTAGCGCAATATCATAATTATCATGTGGATTATTCTCTAATTCATGCTTAAAGCGCTCCAAACTTATATAATGACTTTTCCCTTTTAATAAAGCGATTCTAAAGGGATGGTCAATGAATTCACGAATGATGGGAATTTCTTCCTCCATGAGTTGAGTTTGTAATTGAGTTGTATATGTACTGATGACAATTCGATCCTTCGTACGGATAGCTTCGTATATGGCTGGGATTAGATAAGCGAGCGATTTCCCTGTACCGGTTTCCGCCTCAATTAGCGTATGGTTCTGTGATTGAAAGGCATCATAGATTGTTTCTGACATCGTCCGCTGACCAGGGCGCTCTTCATAGTCCTTCATAGTTTTTTCCAATGCACCATGGGCTTCATAAACTTGATCCAATAAATCGCCAAAAGACGTGTTAATCGGAGTGGATTCTGTCCAAGTCATCTGCTTGTTTTTAAAAGCTAATCCACGAAAAGAAACGACATCATGACATTCGGTTGCTGTAAACTCGGTATGATCACGCTGTTTGGATAGAAGCTGATCTAAATCAGAATGTAAATTTTTCTCTAAATTTAATAGATGTACTACCGTCTCATATGGGAGTGATCTCAGTTTTTCCTTTAAATTTAAGAATAGCTCTGCTGTTACGTAAGCATCAGATAAAGCACGGTGAGGATCACGATGGATGATTTTTAGGTATTCTGCTAATTGCCCCAATTGATAGCCTGGTGCTTGCGGATATAATATTCGCGCTAGTTCCACTGTATCAATAACTGGAGGCGATAATATTGGTAATTCATGAAGTGCTAATTCCTCATTTAAAAAGCCAAGATCAAAATCAACATTATGAGCAACCAAATAACTATTCTTGAATAAATCTATAATTTCATGCGCTTTTTCACTGAAATTTGGTGCTGTCACAACATCTTCATCTGTTATGCCTGTTAAATTTGTTATAAATGGCGGTATCGATTTATTTGGATTCAACAATGTTGAAAAATCATTTGTTATTTGTTCATCCTCAATAACAACAATACCAACCTCGATCATGCGATCACTCGTTTGTGGAGAATGGCCCGTAGTTTCTATATCAATGACTACAAACTTATCCATGATTACACCTAGCCTTCTATTCTCACTTATCTAAGCATTAAAAAGAAAACTCTTATCAATTTGATCGATAAGAGTTTGATATCTTATATAACTGCCTACATTTTAGTTAATGGAGGTTCTTGTTCAATCAGTTGTTCAATTTTATTCTCTGTATTCATAATAGCAACTTTAGGTTTAAATGTCGCTAATTCTGTATTTGATATGATTCCGTAAGCGATAATTATCACAATATCATCTGCTTGTACAAGTCTTGCCGCAGCACCATTTAAACAAATGACACCAGAACCTCTTTTACCAGGAATAACATACGTTTCTAAACGAGCTCCGTTGTTATTATTTACTATTTGCACTTTTTCATGTGGTAAAATATCTACCTGTTCTAATAGATCTTCATCAATTGTTACGCTTCCAACATAATTTAAGTTGGCATCTGTGACTGTAGCATTATGAATTTTTGCTCTCATCATTGTGCGAAACATATGATCCCCTCCTTACAATCCCGAATGAACGGGCATATTCTTTATTAAGTGCGTCTGATTGATTACGCCCTTATTATTTTACGATATAAACTGGTTATTCTAAGGGAAGTGTATCCATCGTCCCCATTTATAGGCGGGTAACGATATTTCCTTCGTGATCTAAAATAAAGTTGTCAATTAACCGTGCTTGGTTAAATTGAACAGCTACTGCTAAGATTATTTGTTCTTTAATTTCTGTAACAGGCTGTAAATTAGGATAATTGAGCAATTCGACATAATCAATCATCGCCCCTGTTTTTTCGGACAAAACAGTCCTGACTTCATCAATAATAGTAACAGGATTTTTTTCTCCGTCAACTACGAGTTGCTGTCCGATCATCAACGCATTATATAGCCAGACAGATTTTTCCTTTTCAGCAGGAGATAAATAAACATTACGACTACTTTTAGCTAATTTATCATCCTCTCGAACGGTTGGAAGTCCAATTACCTGAATGGGAAAATTATAGTCCTTAACAAGAACATCTACAACAGCAAGTTGTTGCGCATCTTTCATACCGAAATAGACCTTTGTAGGTTGAATGATATTAAATAACTTCGTGAGCACTGTAATGACCCCATCAAAATGTCCTGGCCGTGATCGCCCACATAGGATGTTCACACGACTCTCAGATTTCATTATAACGGACATTTTTTGTGGATACATTGATTTTACATCAGGAACGAATAAAATATCAACACCATGCTCTTCGGCTTTTTTAATATCATGTTCTTCATCACGGGGATATTCGTCGAAATCTTCATTTGGTCCAAATTGCAATGGATTTACAAATATACTCGTTACAACGATATCGTTTTCTTTTTTTGCCTCATCCATTAATGATGTATGACCGTTATGAAAAAAGCCCATTGTTGGAACGAATCCAACTTCTTTTTGTCGTACCTTCATCATTTCCGCTTGCATGAGCTCGACGGACCGAATCACTTTCATTTTTATCTACCTACTTTGATCATATTATTCGTTCAAAAAGTTACCCTTTAAATGTATATTCGTCTGATGGAAATGTAAGTTGTTTCACATCCGAAACATAGGATGCAATTGCTTCTTCACCAACTTGATTAAAATTGGCATAAGGTTTGACGAATTTAGGTAAGCGTTCTACCCCATATTGTAAAATATCATGATAAACTAATACTTGTCCATCACAATCAAGTCCCGCTCCAATTCCAATCGTAGGGATATCAATCGCTTCTGATATCAATTTCCCAAGATCCTCTGGTATGCATTCCAACACAAGGCCAATGGCCCCGCGTTCAGCTAACTTACCAGCATCTTGGATCATTTTATCACTCGTCTCTTTATCTTTACCTTGGACTTTATAACCCCCAAGTACATTCACCGTTTGTGGAGTTAATCCTAAATGAGCGACAACAGGAATACCAGCGTCTGTTAAATGTTCAGTTAAATCAAGAATTCCCTCAGATGCCCCTTCAATCTTAATAGCTTGGGCATCTGTTTCCTGAAAAATATCTCTTGCGTTGGCAAGGGATTCTTCTAGTGAGACATGATAGGACATAAATGGCATATCAACGACTGTAAACGTATTCTTTGCGCCACGTTTTGCGGCTTTTCCATGATGTATCATATCGTCTACCGTAACTTGGATGGTTGATGAGTAACCAAGTACAACCATACCTAATGAATCACCAACAAGGATCATGTCTACATTTGCAGCTTCAGCCATTTTTGCTGAAGGATAGTCATAAGCTGTCATCATTGTAATCTTGTCATTGTTATTTTTCATGTTTAGAAAATCATTTCGATTTAACATTATTCATTCTCCTCTTTGAACCATTCTATTTCTGCCGAATAAATCTTTTGAATGTCGCCTTCATCTGTTTTCGTTAATAATGCGCCATCTTCAGCTATGCCGATAAATGTAGCTTGCCACTGATCCTGTAATGTTTTAATCTGAATCCGCTTGCCAATTTTATAGCCATAGCCTTCCCACTTATGTTTGATCTTTGCAAAACCGTTGTCTATGTATGTTTCATAACGTTCTTCGAAGGTAAGCAAAATGTGTTGGATTAATTGTGTAATATTCCAATCACGATTTGTTTCCATTCGTAATGACGTTGCTCTCGCTTCTATTTCTTCAGGTAAATCATCACTTTGGTGATTTACATTTATTCCAATACCTATGATAACATATTGAATTTGATCTTGCTCAGCTTGCATTTCTGTTAAAATCCCGGCGATCTTCTTACCGTTAATTAAGATATCATTTGGCCACTTAATTTGTGGGCGTATCTTCGTATGTTCATGGATGACATCAGCTAAAACGGTAGCTGTTAATAATGTTAATTGTGGCGCTTGATAGGGCAATATAGAAGGTTTAAGGATCATGCTGAGCCAAACGCCTTGCTGTTTGGTAGAATACCATATTCGATTCATTCTCCCCTTTCCTTTTGTTTGTTCATCAGCAATGACGACTGTCCCATGTTCGATATCTTCTTGTACAAGCTGATGAGCGTCGAATTGTGTAGATGTTGTCGTATCCTTATGGATGATTTTCTTACCTAGCCAGTCGGTCTCTAACTTCCATTGAAGTGTATCTTGATTTAATGTATCAGGCACACTGATAATCCGGTAGCCCAGTTTTGATTTTCCTTCAATCTGATAACCGGCTTTTTCAAGTGTTTTCATTTGTTTCCAAATCGCACTTCGTGAAATATTTAATTGCTCTGATAAGAGTTGGCCAGAAATATATTCGTCTTTATTATTTGCTAATAAGCGGATTAATTTATTACGGGTGGATTGCATATTATCCATTCCTTTAATTCAATTTTAAGGTTATTTAACCTATTAAAGACAACCTCTTTCTCAAGTCGTGCTAATGTATCATGGATCCATGGTCCCTTTTTAAATTGCGGAAATAGATCTATAATATCATTGCCATTGATAGCCAAATCATGTTTAGATTGAATAGGCAGTTCATCATTCATAGTTGTCATTGTTTTTAAGAGAACTTGTTCACTCGGGTATAATGTGTTAATTAAACGACTGAATGCGCCTTGATAAGCAGGTGTTAACTCATATATAAGCCATGGATCAAGACCTTTTCTTTGATAATAGTCCAGAGCTTGCGTTAGTTTAAGAGCTGCCTGTTTCGTTTTATTTGAACATTTCCAAGTTTTTATCCAAGTCGAAACGGTAACATCTCGTTCAATCCAGCAAAATAAGGCAATGATTTCTGCAAAGGATTGTAAGGGCATTGCTAATCTTGGTATCCTTTCCATGATATAAGGATAGTCTACCATAACAGGTAACTCTTTATAGATACCGGTCTCTTTTAAATAAGCGATCCCTGTGTTGACAAAAGTCCCTCCAAACAGTTTTTCTACTTCAACCGTCATTCTTTCAACAGAAACAGTCCGGATTTGTTCTTTTACTTCATGCATCTGGTATGTTGTGTCTGTTGCGATCTGAAATCCCAATTCACTGGAAAAACGAGCAGCCCGAAGGATGCGTAATGGGTCTTCTGTAAATCGAGTATACCCATCCCCTACTGTACGGATTATTTTTCGCTTTAAATCACCTTTTCCATCAAATAAGTCTATAATAGCACCATGTTTATCCATGGCTAATGCATTGATCGTAAAATCCCGGCGTTGTAAATCACGATCAATATCATTTATAAACTGAACAGAGTCAGGGTGACGTTGATCTGTATATTCCCCATCTAAGCGAAAGGTCGTTACCTCAAATGAAGTGTGTTCATGTCGTACAATCACAGTACCGTGCTCAATCCCAACAGGAATCACTTTCGGGAAGATCTTTTGGATCAGTTGGGGTGAAGCCGAAGTGGCGATATCAATATCGCCAATTTTTCGGTCTAATAGTAGATCACGAACAGAACCACCGACAAAATAAGCTTGATGACCTGTTTGTTCAATAGTTTGAAGGATTTTAATCCCGTCTTGAAATGGTCTGGTTAACATATCATCACCACTCTAATCTTTAGGCTGTAAGAGACGATCATAAAGATCGGTATATTCTTGAACAATTTTACTTGAATGAAAATGATCCCGCGCATAAGCTAACGCTCTTTCTGAGAATTCATGTAGCAGGGTGTCATCAGATAAAAGTTTAATGGCATATATTGCTGCTTGGTCTGTATCTCCGACGTTAACAAGATAGCCCGTTTCATCATGTTGAATGACTTCTGGGATACCCCCTACATTCGTTCCGATACAAGGAACTTCACATGCCATTGCTTCTAGTAACACCAATCCAAAGCTTTCTTGTTCAGACATGAGTAATTTTAAATCAGAAATGGAAAGCAAATCACTTACTTTCTTCTGTTTTCCGAGAAATAATACGTGATCCTTTAAACCGAGCTCTTTAACGAGTTGGAATGCGGTCGACGTTTCTGGCCCATCTCCAACAAGTAGTAACTTTGCATCAAGCTTATCATGAATCTTTTTAAACGTATAAATGATATCCTTAACCCGTTTTATTTTTCTGAAATTCGAAACATGGATCACAACTTTTTCGTGTGGTTTAATTTCATATTGTTGACGAATCGGATCTAAGTTTTGCTTGAAATATTCTTGCTCGTTCACAAAGTTATAAATGACGGAAATGGGTTTGTTAATCTGCAGTCTTTCAATGGTTTGTTTTACTAAATCATGTGAAACGGCCGTTACAGCATCAGACTTTTCAATTCCATATTTTATCATATTTTTAAATGTCGGATCAAAACCAAGTACTGTAATATCTGTACCATGTAAAGTCGTAATGATTTTCACATCGTGTTCAGCGAGATCCCGTGCTAAAATAGCGCTAATCGCATGTGGCATTGCATAATGAACATGTAAGATGTCGAGCTGTTCACGATCAATGACCTCAGCCATTTTAGCTGCTAGAGCTAAATCATAGGGTGGGTATTGGAAGACAGGATAATTAGAAATCGTCACTTCATGATAATAAATCTTTGGATGAATACGATCTAGTCTAAATGGCATACTTGATGTTATAAAGTGGATTTCATGCCCTTGTTCTGCCAAAAGCTTACCAAGCTCTGTCGCAATCACTCCAGAACCGCCTAGTGTTGGATAACAGGTAATGCCGATTTTTTTCATATTCTCAAATCCTTTTGTTTATTTCATCATTCCATTAAACAAGGAATCATGCGGCTACTTTATTCGTTGCGATGTGTATCATTCTGAATAGGATTAATAATGTTTTCCATTCCATAAACTAGTTTATCCAATTTCATTACATGATTGATGGCTAGATTAATCCCATCCATAAAGGATTCACGATTTAGTGAATCATGCTTGATTGTTAGGGTTTGACCTGATCGTCCAAATATAACTTCCTGATGGGCAACAAGACCTGGTAGACGGAGACTATGTACTTTGATCCCATCAACATCTCCCCCTCTTGATCCAGATAGTGTTTCTTGTTCATGAGGATGACCTTGTGTTTTTGGTTTACGTGTTTCACGGATCATATCAATTGTCTTCATCGCTGTACCAGATGGAGCATCTAGTTTTTGGTCATGATGCTTTTCAATGATCTCGATGTCTGGAAAGAACTGAGCGGCTTGTTTAGCAAATTGCATCATTAAAATAGCACCAATTGCAAAGTTAGGGGCGATGATACAGCCGACTTTATTCGCTTCAGCGATGGTTGTGAGGACATCGATTTGTTCATCTGTGAAGCCTGATGTTCCGATCACCGTTCGTACTTCACACTGCAATGCTATTTTCGTATGTTCAAAACCAACATCTGGAATGGTTAAATCTAAAAAAACATCTGCAGGAATCGTTTTAAAGCATTGCTTAGGATCTTCAAAAATCGGTACATCTAGATTTGTAAGCTGATCAATTTCATATAACATTTTCCCATTATTCTTTCGATCAATGCATGCTACCAAGTTTAGCTTGGGGTCATTTTGAATCATTTGAATAGCTTCTGATCCCATTTTCCCTCTTGGCCCAGCAATTATGATGTTAATACTCATTGTTGTAGCCTCCCACTTAAAATACGTAACGTAAATCGTGTTTTATTATTATGTCATGTCTAGTGCCTGCTTGTATATGTATAAAACGTAGTGATTAAGACCGAGAACATCATGAATTGATAAATAACGGCAGCATGAGCAAGTTAAGACCGTATATTCGATCACTTCTTCCATTATACCCTTTATCACCGACATTTTCAGAATGGTACTGAATCGATCGATGAAAACAGCTAATCAATAAGTAAAACCATTATAAAGGATACAAATCTTCCCTATTTAAACCCAATCTTCTATTATGTTAGCTAAAAGACATGGCTTTGACAAATTATTTATTCGCAAAATCAATAAAACAAAATTTCCTTCTGTCCAAAAAAGGATTATTCTAGTAGAATGTGCTCTGTCTATGTGGCATTATATTGATTAAGGAGGTTGAATAAAGTGGTTTTTGGTTTAAAAATTAAAAACATTTTTTTCATATTACTTGGATCGGCTATTTTCTCATTTGGTGTCGTCCATTTTAATATGCAACATAATTTAGGTGAAGGTGGATTTACTGGGATTTCATTATTGTTGTATTTTCTGTGGCAATGGGATCCAGCGATATCGTATCTCTTATTAAATATACCGATCTTCTTTTTCGGTTGGAAGTATCTCGGACGTATTTCTTTTTATTATACGGTTATCGGAACATTTGCTGTTTCTCTATTTTTACGCGTTTTCCAAACATTCTTTTTTGAAATTAACTTACATACTGATATGACACTTGTCGCTCTATTTGCTGGGGTTTTTATCGGTGTTGGATTAGGAATTATATTTCGTTATGGTGGGACAACTGGTGGAGTAGATATTATTGCACGAATTGTACATAAATATGTAGGCTGGAGTATGGGTAAAACGATGTTCTTATTTGATTTTGCTGTGATAACCACTTCCGTATTTGCTATTTTGGATTTAGTTGAGGGTATGTATACATTAGTAGCGGTTTATATTGGGGCACGTGTTATTGATTTCATTCAAGAAGGAGCCTATTCGGCACGTGGGGCCACGATTATATCCGTTAGAAGCGAAGAGATTGCACGGGAGATCAATCAACATATGGATCGCGGTGTTACGGTGTTGTCAGGAAAAGGTAGTTACACGGGTAATAAGCAGAGTGTTCTCTATTGTGTTGTTGGAAAGAATGAAATTGTGAGGTTAAAAAATATTATTAATCAACTTGATCCTCATGCCTTTGTAGCCATAGGCGCAGTTCATGATGTACTCGGCGAAGGATTCACTTTAGATGAGAATAAAAATCCAATCGAAGATTAACATAAAAAAGCAAAGAATGGTTGACTCCGCCACTCTTTGCTCTTTATTAGTCATTCACTAAAAATATGAAGATGAATCGCATTAATTCTGCAATTGCTACTAATGCTGCGGCGACATATGTTAACGCGGCGGCATTTAAAACCTTTTTCGTGTCACGTTCCTCTAAATTTTGGATAATACCAGATGAAACCAATTGTCCCATTGCCCGGTTTGATGCGTTAAATTCTACAGGCAACGTGACCAATTGAAAGAGAACCGCACCTGCCATAAAGATAATTCCAATTAAAATTAAATTCATTTGATTTAAAAGAGCTCCAGCAATTATTATAAAGATTGCTGAGTTGGAACCAAAGCTAGCCACTGGGACAAGAGCACTTCTGAATCGAAGAAAAGCATATTCCTCATGATCCTGAAGGGCATGACCTACTTCATGTGCTGCAACGGCAGATGCTGCCATGGATTTTTCGTGATAATTACCAGATGAAAGTCGAACAACTTTTTTCCGAGGGTCATAGTGGTCGGTAAGAACCCCTTTTACCTCTTCAATTTGTACATCATATAGTCCATTATCATCTAATATTTTTCGGGCAACTTGTGCACCGGTCATCTCGCTAGAGGTTGCAATTTTAGAATACTTTTTATACGTGTTTTTCACTCTTGATTGAGCCCATAATGGTACAATCATTAATAGCGCAAAATAAATAAGATATGCTCCTAATGACATGGAATCCCTCCTTGAAGACCTACTTTTTTAATGTATACCTGAATGAATTTCATAATTGCCAAAACCAGCAATATCGATACAATATGTAGTTAAGAACGGTTTAACGAAACTATATGTTGTATCGATGTGGCACTAAATCGGTATTATGAAATTCATTAACCTATAAGGTCAATATTAGTCAAAAAAGGTTGAACTGTCAATGTTTTTAACTTTCCTCTTTTTTTTTCTACGCTTTTCGGCTTTGTATTTTTGCCAACTCACATAGATTAAGGTCGTTGCTACAGAGCCGCCAATGACAATGATCGTCACAATTAATTGTTTGATTTCAAACTGATTTGTGAGTAATTTAAATTGAAACTGAATTGGAGTATTGGCAGTACCTGTACCTATGGTAAACGAAGAACAGAGGTTGGTGTTCATCATGAAGAATGGATCGAATATAGGTTGGTTTAACAGTTGATTAATTATACCGATCACCCCACATCTATTTTCTCTCATTACTATATGTGGGAAAAAGATGTTATATAACTACAGACCTTCAAGACAGCTTCAATTGATCATTACGTTTAATCGTCAGCTGATAAGCAACAATGATCGTGACGATACTAAGCCAAAAAGTAAAGTATCCGATCTCATCTATATAAATTGTTAAATGAGAGTAAATTGGCATCATTCCAAAGACGTAATCAATGATATCATTATGTAAAATCCAGATGGATGCGATGACTAGATGACGTAATTTAATCGTATAATAGGGCGCATATAATAACCCTTGTATAGCCATGCCAGCATGTGAGGCCATTAGCATATACCCTTGCCAACTTAATGAACCGTCAATCATTAATGTAAGTCCATTCATCACAACAGCCCAAATACCATACTTAAACAAAGAGGTGATGGCAAGTGCTTCAATATAAGGAGTCGATTTATTAAAGATAAAGAAAAGCAGAAAAATGGTGAAGAACAAACTTGCTGTAGGACTATCTGGAACAAAAACTAAGAAAATTGCTGGTGTAATCACTAATTGACTTTCATACCATAAGTAACCATATATCGTTCCCAACAGATTAATGATGAATAAAACAATTAAAAAACGCTTATCAAGTAGAATATATCTAATCATTGCAATAGGCTCCTTTTTAGGACTAGAAGTAGAAAAGAACACCTTCACCAATTGTTTTGGCAAAGGTGTTCTTTTATTACTTACGAGTTTATTCTTCTTCATTTACTGATAAAATAAACTCAACTAATTGGTCAAGCTCTTCATCTGATCCTTCGAAC
>Ga0209487_1000890_pt1 | contig 26222 bp, 42 predicted proteins | sample Poulit2012_FD_187524 | JGI IMG/M metagenome (GOLD analysis project Ga0209487, IMG submission 187524) | Agricultural soil microbial communities from Georgia to study Nitrogen management - Poultry litter 2012 (SPAdes) (version 2) | ecosystem: Environmental > Terrestrial > Soil > Agricultural land...
CTGCGACGCCCATTGCGCCTAGTGATTTTGTGATGGTTGCACTGGCTTTCGCGGTGCGAACGCCCATGTCTTTGGCTGCGCTGCCAACGGTGCTTTTTGCCTCGTCCATCCCTTCGCGCAACTTGTCGGCGTTGGCGCTTAGGAATACTACTAGCTCGCCTAGATTACCCGCCATGTCACCTCCTGTTTCTCAGCATGCGCTTGAGCTGCTCACTGTTAACCACCGGCTCTTGCTCAAAAATAGTGAACATATATGGATTTGTTCGCCACCCTGCCGCACGCATTGTCGCGTCACTGATTGTCATTTTTGCAATCTCGATGCGACGCCCTAGGTGCAGCGTCCCGTGCTCATCGATGACGCGCTGCCAAAAGTTCACCTCGCTGAGGCTGAGCCGTCTTTTGGCTTCGGCGACCGTGTTTCCTCCGATGCCGTTCATTACGAGCTCAGCCCAGAACATCTCTTCTTGCGTCAGTCCTTTTTTTTACCAATACCCGTTAACACATCTATCATTTCAGACGCGATAGCACTTGCTAAGGGGTTTGGCAAATCGCGGAACTCATCTGCTGTGAAAAACGGAGTCTCGCTATCCTCGCCCTCATAAACAAGCAGCGCTACTGCGTCTGGGTTTGGCTTACCCATAATTTTGTCGCCAAACTCCTGTGCGCTTGGCTCGCGCACCCACAACTCCCATTCGTTGCCGCCGTACTCGACAACAACGCGGTGGCGAGGGGTTTTGCCTACAAAGTCCTTTAAGCTTTTCATTATGCAAAGTCCTCTTCGACGCCGCTTTGACGCTGGACGGTGAATGTGCCCTGCCAGTTTCCGTTGTCATCGCTTCCCCACTGCACGGACTCAACATAACCCGTCATTGTCAGCAAGCTGCGGTCGGTTGCAGACCAACTGCCCGATGACAGCGTGGGTGTTGCTGTGCCGTCGCCAAGCGCAACACATAGCTGGATATCATTTGTTCTGTTCTTAAAGAACTCTTTAAAATCTTCGTACGCGTCTAAATTGTCAAAATCTACACCGATGGTCATTTGACCCCATGCAAATTTGCCCGCTTCACTGCGGTTTGAGCTAGCGCCGATGCAGACACGTTCACGCCCTTCAACGCTATCAGTGCCTAAGTCTAGCTCAAATAAACAGCCTGCTTTTTTCACGCTGCCGCTTGTGCCTTCCGAATAAAACAAATCCATGCCTTCTACTTTCATTTTTTACCTCACATGACCGCTTTGGTTAGTGTTATCGTGTTGCGCAAATTTTGCGTTACGTAAACCTGTTTTATTTCGCCTGTATTGCTGGGCATTTCAGCGTGCTCGCCCAGTGCTAGCACGCCGTTTTTAGCAACTTCTGCGTTTGTGTAAACAACGCTCTTTGCTACAAACTCCTTGCCGTCGCTGTCTTTGTAAACCTCGTTGCTATCCTGCCATCGGCATTTAATAACCACTGGCTGCGCATAAGCTGGGCCAAAGCCGTCGTTGCCGCTATAGGCCCAATACGTAGCTTTTTGATGCATGTGTCTATCATAGCGTCTCATCGTATTAGCCTCACTCCGCCATACTGTTTGTCGCCCATGACTTCGCCCAAGCACGGCGCTATGCGTTTTGCCAGCTGGCCAAAGTCTGTTGCTTTGCTGCCCGCGCCTCGGTGTGCCGTCCAAAAAGAATAACTAGCATCACCAAGGCTTTCGCTTTGCATCATGCCCTGCCCATCAATGCCTTGAAGTGTTAAAAAATGCGCCACTAGGTATTTCATAGCTGTTTTTTTTGCTGCGTCATCGAGTTTAGCAAAGCAGTCACCGGCAATGACAAGCATATCTGTTACGAGCGCTGTGATTCGCGATTGCTCGAAAAACTGGCCCGTCAAATCTTCAATTTCTTGCTCAGTGATAACCACGTTCACGCGCCTCGTCTTCGTTCAGATATAACACAGTACAGCGGCAATTTATAACCTGCCCCGCATCTGCGCCAAGCGTTGTGTCTCTCGGAAATAGCATTTGTGTGCCATCGGGAAGCACGAACGGGTCGTCAAACTCTACGATTGCGCCATCCATTTGTTCGTGCTCGTCGCGCTCGTTTCCATCGCCCGTTGCGCTCCACATTTTGTAGCGCACGCTCGATTCGTTGTTCTCGATTTGCTGCTTTACAGCCTCGAAGCCGCCTCTCGAAACCGCCTCACCTGCCTCGGTTCTAGCAATTGTCTCGCCTCGGGTTTGAAGTAGCCGCGCTTCATACCTCGCTATGATGCGTGATAGTTCTCGTTGCGGAACAGGTTTGCCCTGGTCTATGTAGCGTTTCACAGTGGCATCAAACCTCGCGTCTCGCTTCGTGTTTTGCAGATACTTGCGCATCTGTTCGGGGTCGCCGCTGCGTAGGTTTATGCGGGCATTGGCGACAGCCTGTGCCTGCGGGCCGCTCAGCCCAACAATACCGCCCTCTCGTCTGCCGTTCGGTGATACGCGCCCAACAATATCAAGTGCTATTGTCCGTGAGTTTTCGCCAAGTGTTCGGCCTGCAGCCACTATCTCGCGGATAGCTTCTTTTTGCTGTGCGTTAATATCTGCAACAAGTTCGGCTGTGAGTGATGATATAAACTGCATCGCGGCCTGCGAGTTAGGGTCAAATCTACCCGTTAGTTGGCCGCTTGATTTTAGCGACTCTCGAATAGCCTCGGTGGTTTCGGCAAGGTCGCCACCGCGAAGCTCTAGTAATTCGTGCAAGGCATTGGCGTCATCAATCGACGCCTCAACCTCTGCTATCGACACTTTTTTCCCAGCAATGTCTCGCAAAAAAGCGCGCATGACCGCCCGCGTGTGCCGTCTAAGCTCTTGCATTTGACGTCGCCTGCTAATCATGCGCGCTCGTCCTAGTTGGTGCTATCTAGGTACGCGAAGTCACGCTTTCGCACGATATTTACGCCTGCCGTGCGGAACACGCCTGGCACTTCCCAGCGGAGCGGGCCAGACTGATGCACATCGAGGAACTGGTGCGGTAATGGTACCGCTAGCTCCAACACGTTGGGGTCGCGGCGGTATGCAACGATGCGAGGCTTGCCGCCTGTTGCCGCTGTATCCAACTCGTCAAGACTTAGCACCTCCACAAGACGACCGCGGCTCGCGGCAATGTTGTTGGTGGTGATAAAGTCAAGCGCCGTCTGCGCGCCGTTAGGCATCAGCAATCCTGCTAATTTCTCGTACAGTGTGTACGGCAAAATAACCGTGTCCGCGGTTGGCGTGCCTTTGTTGCCAGTAAGCGCGATGGCCTTATTGACTAGCGAGAGCGCCTCTTCTGGTGTAACTGCAGCCCAATCGGTGTTATCCGTGTCGCGCGTTACGCCCGCGTTAGGCTGGTTGATTAGACCAGCTAAGCCTTTTTCGCGGCTGCCAGAGAATGCCAGTTCTTGCATAAACTCTTCATATGCGAGACGTGCAGCACTTGCTTTGCGGGTTGTTAAATCAACACCCATTACGCGCGCACTGTTGATTTCGTCATAGCCGTAGCCATAGCCGATTGCTGCAAAGTGCACAGGAGCAATGCGACCGCCCACATCCACATCTGCCATCGGCACATCATCGGCGTTGCCGTTGATGAACTCGGCTTTGCCCACGCTGTCAGTAGAGATAAACGCCACAGCCTGTTGCCATGGATTACCTTCACTGGTGACAGGCACAAGCTCGGCATAATTGATATGCGCGAACTCCTCGTCCATCACCTGTTCTTTGATGCGAGCGGCTTGACCTTGTAGCCATTTTAAAACTTCTCGATTAGCCATTGCTACCCCTCCACCTCTCCAGTTTCTTCGATTTCTTCAATTTCTGTGCCCATCATGCGAACTGGCGCTAAACCGCCCTCGGCGATGGTGTCGTCAAACTGAGCACCAACGATGCGGAACGAGTAGTCCTCGCCTGCTACGCCCCATTCGCCGGCTGCGTTAAAGCCAACGGAGTCGCCCTCGCTAACGTCGTCGGCTACCTCAACAAACACAACGCCTTGTGTCATGATGCGGGCGCTTTGCGGGAACTCCGCGTCGCCCTCGATGGATACGGGGCAATGGATACCTAAAAACGCCTCGGTGCCGTCTGCGGTCTCAGCCTGTTGACGCTCTGCGTCAGCGTACTGTACTGGCGCGCCGGCTGCGATTGTCTCGCCATCAGCAACAGTGCGGCTAATAAATGTCGCAGGAACCATGCTGCCCTGCATGCCTTTGAATGCTGCTTCCATTATTTCTTCCTCCACGCGTCTTGTAGTCGCTTGCGGTAACGTTCGTCAGCGTCGCTTTTCGGCGCGCTGTCATGGTGTTTCTGCTCGTCTTTGTTGCCAGTGATACGCTCAAGCTCGATATCAAAGCGCGCATCAATATATGCCGCTTCTTTGTCTTGCATGCTGTCGCCTAGTAGAGCCACTAATGCAGATTTTTTAATCTCTGCTTCGCTACCCTTGTATTCCTGGTCAACAATTTTCTTTGCTTTGCCGATTAGCTCAGCTCGTGCCGCAACAGCCTCGTCAAGCTGCTCATCGGTTAGCTGTGCATCTTTCAACGCTTCGATTTCAGCGTCCTTGGCTGCTAGTTTGGTTTGCGCATCCTCAGTCTCAGCTTCAGCGGCTTCCTTTTCCGCCAGCGCTTCGGTGATGCGTTTATTTAATTCGGCAATAACTTCGGCGGCCTGCTCGGAAACCTCCAAAGTGATGCCGTCGTGAATGATTTTCACGCCCATTTTGGTACCTCTTTCGTGGTTGGTTTTTGGCTGTTGGTGGCCGCCACTATCGCCAATTCTTGCTTGTTCACCTGCGCGCGCCCTGTCTACGAGCGCCAAGTGGTTGTTTTTAATGTTGCGCTGAATGCAGTCATACGGCTCACCATCTGGCGTTACGCCGTCAGACCACTCTAGCGTAGCGCTGTATCCCATTGACAGCTCGCGCTTACCGTTTTCGTAGTCCTCAATAGCTTGTGCGTCCATCAGCACCAGTGGCACACGGATAAAATCGCCATCGCGTGCAACTTCGGCGCCAATCTGACCAATAGCCAAATCACGCCAATTCTTTGCGGTGACTGGCTCGCTTGGGTGGTCGTTCGTCATTGGTCGATAAGCAAACGTGCTCATAACCGCATCTGAAAAAACCTCTTCCTCGGGTCGAAATACGCGCACCTGCTTTAAATCAGGACGTCCTACTTCGTGGCCTGCATAAATCTGTATACCACTGCGCGCAACTTTGGCTGTAGCAACTAAGTAGCCGTCATCTGTTCGACGCGGCTTTGTTGCCAGCTCTATGCTGTCGTAAAAATTAATCATCTTCGTTTTCCACCATGCTGAAATACGACTCGCTCTCAAGCGCAGGCAGATAGTCTCCTAACGCCTGAGCTGCTGCGCTGCGCAATTCGTCATCGCTAAAAAGCATCGTATCAGATAGCGTTTTAATCGATGACGATAGCGTGTTTATGTTGTTTGCTTTTTCTGATTCTGTTTCCTGCCACAGCGAGCACCACTCGTAATCCACATCATCGGCGGCTGATGCTTCGTTTAGTATTAAGCGGTCAATAGCGCGAATAGAGGGGCCGATTTTGTTAGCCTGCTCGCTCGCCACTTCGTCGTAAAAATCACGTATTTCGCTATCACCCTTGGCGTTAAGGCCACCTACGCTAGTGCCAAGCAATTTTGTAGCTGGTATACCGCTCGCGCCTGCTGCGATTTGCAATGCAGTTAACTGCACATCGTTTAGGCCGCCAAAATTTACATGCTTCTGCTCGTACGACTCTTCGGCGTCCATCAGCAAGCTGTTCGTGACTGATTTGCCGTGATTGGCCACGGACAAGCGGCGCATCAGCTGGCTTTCGCCCTCTTGAGTGCCCACTATTTCCATTAAGTTTGGGATTTTGAACACATCCACCTTGGCCTCAAACACTAGCGCCGCAATATTTGCGGTAACGCCATCAGCGTTAAGACAGGCGCGGTAAACAGGATTTAGCACGCTGTCACCGCTATTCATGCGAGGAATGTATCGTCCTCTCATCGGGCACAGGCGGCTTGTGTGTACGTCTTGATTATTGATGCGGATTGTGTTCTGTGACTGAGTGGTGCTTCGAAATCGAGACAAGATGCCTGTGTTGTTTGTAGGCATCTCTACGATATCAAGCCCCACGATGCGCTCGTTGTCGCGCAATGGTGCATGCGTCGTATTGCTATTGGTGCGGATTAGTATTGCTGCATGACCGAACAAGCGCGCATCTTTCAAGCACTCATTCACAGCTTGCTGAAGATTTATTCGGCGCTCAATTTCTTCTATGCGGTCAACTGTTGCGGGGTCGCCAGTCCACTTGCGCCAATTGCGCGTAGCCTGGTCGGCGGGCACGTCAACAATGCGCGCAGGCAGCCACGCAAAACGATACGCATCAATAAGCTCAGTCTCTGTTAAGCACTCACTGCTGTATCTTGAGTGAGCAGCCTTGTCGCCACCGAAGCCGATTTGCGCTATTACGTTTGTTAGGCTATCAAAAAATTTAATCATAACCGCCGTGAATGTGCCGTATATGTTTTATGAATAGTACATATAAACGACAATTATGGCAAATGCAAGTGTATAATCGTGGGTTATGAGCTGCTCTGCAGTTAAATGTTTTTGAGAGTGTAGGTGCTGCCGCTAACTAGTTCGTTGTATGCACGGCTTAGTGCATCGACAATATCGTCATGTGCGCCCCGGGGGAATGATGCAAGCTCGTGCACCAGCACCTCGTTCCATGGCGCCTTTATCATGCGCACATTGCCTACATTTATTTGTGATGCAATAGCCTCGGCTCGCGTGGCTTTGTCGCCGCTCTCGGGGGAAAACTTAAACTTTGTGCCTTGCAAACGCTTTGATAGATATGACATCTGTGACTTTCCTGCTGCGCCTGGGTCTTGCGGGATTGATTGTAGAAAACCATCTATTTGTGCGTTTGACACCAGTATTTTTTCAACCTCATCAGGCGAGCCTTGTACGCGAGCAATATCAGCAAAGTAAACAATATCATCTTTAATGCCCACCTTGGCTCCTACGGTCCAGTCGCCCCCGCCCGCGGTTGCTGCCAAGTCCCACCCGCGAACCCATTTTATGCCTGCGGGTAGCGTGTCAATTATCTCGATGTTGTGCGGCTTGAAAAAACCACCGCCCCTCGGAGACGGCTCTTGCTGATACTGTCCTGCAAATGTGTAAGGGCTTGCTTTTTCTAAGCGCCTTAGCATGTCAACAGGGAATTGGCGCTCCCAAAAGCTTGTGCCGTCGTCATTGAGCGCAGGTATTTTTAGTAGCTCCCACTCCTCCCCATTCCCCCCACCCAGTAGCCACCCGCTCAGGTCCTGCTCGTGTAGCCGCTGCTGAATAACGATTATCGGTGTATTAGGCGAGTTTTTGCGGCTCTCTAGTGTGCCTCTAAACCACTCAATCGTGTTGGCACGCATGGTTTCACTAAGCGCGTCATCAGGCTTACTAATATCGTCAATCAGGATGGCGCCAGCGAACATGTCGCCCATGCCTCCTGCCCCCTTGCCCGTGATGGTGCCACCAGCCCCCACGCCGTAAATCATGCCGCCCGCTTCCGTCCTAAACTCGTCACGAGCCTGGCTGTCCCCCTTGATTTGTGGGTTTGTTTCGCGCCATAACCATTGGTACGCCTCGTGTCTGAGCATTTCCCGAACAGCGTAGGTATTGTTTGATGCGAGCGTTTTTGAGTAGCTCGTTAGAATGAATTGGCTTGCAGGGTTTAAACCCATACAAAAGGCGGGAAACATTTGCGACACGAATAATGTCTTGCCACTTCTGGGTGGAACGTTAATGATTAGGCGCTTAGTTTTGCCTGTTATTACACGCGACAACGATTTGCAAATATGCTTGTGATGGGGCGCTAAAATTAAATCACGCCCTGTTTGCGCATAAAACATATAGCGCACAAAAGCATAAAAGTTATTGCGCGCTAATTCCTCTGCTTCATTCTTCGTCATCGTTATTTTTTGCAAACGATGATAGCGCGGCTTCTGCTGTAGCGGGACGGTTTAGGCTTTCGCCTTTTGTTGTGTGGTCTAGGATTTGCGTCTCTTTCCAGCCTGCCTGCGTCTTCATCCAGAAGATCATAGCCGTGGTATCGCCCGACTTTGCCTTGTTGAACAAAGCGCCGCCAATTGTTGCGTTAGCTTTAGCCTTGGACTGGTCAAGCTCATTGCGGTAATACTTGCGCAAAGTCTTTGGGTCGATACCGATAATTTCAGCTATGGTTTCCTGCCGCGTGCCTACCATCGCGTGTAATTGTACTAGCTCGCGCGTTACTCGCGTTGGCTCGTGTGGTGGCGCGCCTGGCGATGATGTTTCTTTCATTTTTAAACCTCTAGTTTGCTTATTGTAACAATAAAGGTTATTGTTCTTAGCATTGCTTGCATGTATATTCTTCATCGTGCATTAAATGAATGCATGCTCGCATTGTAGCATGAAACAGTAAGTACACATAAGGAGCCAACAATTGACAAACGATGAGTACAGAGCTGCGCAATCAACTCTAGGTCTTACTAATAAACAGCTTGCTGAAAAGCTTGGCGTAACTCAAGACACGATTGTAAAGCGAAAGTCAGGAAGAACACCAATAACAACAGAGGCAGCAATCGCTATTAAAAAACTTTTAGGAGACAGCAATGAGAATTCCAACAATTAATGTAGATGGTGTAAGTGTTAAAGGCTGTAAGTACATATACGCGCCAAAGGGTCAGGCAGGAGAGTATGCTGAGCTATCAACAAACCCATATAGAGGGTGTGGTCATAAGTGCGCATACTGCTACGTCCCATCCGTCATCAGGATGAACAGAAATGAGTTTAACTTAGGTGCAAAAGACCGTGATGGCTACGAATCCGGGCTTTTGCGTGACGCTAAGAAATACAAAGATGCAGGAATACGTGAGCAAGTCATGCTTTCATTCACAACAGACCCGTATCACTCTGGCGATACCAGTCTCACAAGAAGAACGCTAAAAATACTTAAAGAGCATGGCCTTGGGTTTTGCACACTAACAAAAGGTGGTACAAGAGCTTTGCGCGATATAGATTTGTTTCGACCCGACCGTGATGCTTTTGCTTCGACCCTAACAAGCCTTGATGATGATTTTAGCAGAAAGTGGGAAAGTGGTGCAGCCCTTCCTAAAGACAGGATAAGCGCGTTAGAGCAGTTCCATGATAAGGGCATATTCACTTGGGTTTCTCTTGAGCCGACTCTTGATACTGACGCAAGCATAAATATAGTTAAAGAAACACATAAGTTTGTTGACTTATTTAAGATTGGGCGAGTTAATTATCTACCCATGACTAGGACAACAGACTGGGAAGAGTATACGCACAGGATGATAGATGTTTGTCAGTCTCTTGGTGTCGATCACTACATCAAGAAAGACTTGCAGTGCTACTTGCCCGAAGGATACAACAACCCTTTAAGGGTTAAGCAGCATCACGGTTGATAGTGAACGTGTAATAACGCATAGCAGAACCAGTTACACCTTTTGCTATGCGTTTATTCTCAACACTGCCTGACAGCAATTGAGCGGTTTTACTGATAACATCATTTATAAATTCATCATGAAGGACGTGCGCTCTTTTTGCTATATGAAAATCTATACCTGTGAAAAACCGCATTCCTTTTGATATTCTGCCTAGCTTTAAATCCATATTGGTTCCATCTGTTAGGACGAACGCTATTTTTGAGTGGTCACCAACGAGCGGCAGTATGTCTCTCAATATTTCGTATGGCGACCCATATGCATCAATATCAAATATATTAAATTTTGAAATATCAATAAGTCTTAATGCTTTTCTTGCGTCTCCGCATATTGTGTGCCTGTCATCAAAAAACTTTACCTTGTCAATGCCAGTATACATATCAGACTTGTGCCAAACTAGCTTATGCATCTCACCTGCGCCGCAAAAAACTTCGAGCGTGTTTCTTTCCCCATCTATTGAATCAAACGCTGATTGTCGTATTATTTGCTTTGCGTTTGTTTTTGCGTTATTTGTCTTTACGCCATTAAACTTGCTCATCATCACACCAAATCGAAGCGCCGGGCACTTCGCTTATCGATCTATTTACAAGGTTCATGACTTCTGTTCTTTTTTCAGGTGGAAATTTTACTATAATTTCATCAATCGGCTCTTTTTCGTCATCTTCATCGTCAAGACTTATACCACCTGTTTCATCAAACAATTTAGATATCTCATCTATATCAAAACCCGTCAGCTCCAAATCAAAACCCATCTCGCCAAGCTCGTCCAGCTCAATGCGCAGCATGTCGTCATCCCAACCAGCATTGAGCGCCAGCTTGTTGTCTGCAATCACGTAGGCGCGTCGCTGAGCATCCGTCAGGTGTGAGACCTCAATGCAAGGCAGCTCTTTTAGCCCAAGTTTTTGCGCTGCCATCACACGGCCATGGCCTGCAATGATTCTGTTTTCGCCATCAATGATAATCGGATTAAGAAAACCAAACTCTTTAATACTGGCTGCAATTTGCGCGACCTGTTCATCGCTGTGAGTTCGTGAATTACGCGCATACGGAATCAGGCTATCGGTTGAAACTTTTTTATAGTCGGGAAATTTGCTCATACCACCACCAAAAAACAATCATTGCTGGCATTGTAGCATAATTGGCGCGCCTGGCAGGACTCGAACCTACATATAAGCGGCTTAGAAGGCCGCTGCCTATCCAATTAGACTACAGGCGCGTAATGCAGTCTGTCAGGCAATCAAATACTTAACCAGCGCTGCAACCGCCAGCATCGGTGTCAGAGCTACGCACATGAGTATGACTGTTAGTAAAGTATCGATTAGCTTGTTCACCTCTGCCTCCCATTAAACCATCGCAGTTATTTGTGGTTTTGAGTAACGATCAATAAGAGCCCTGGCAACTCTGGGGTCAGTCTGAATAGCTGCTAGCTCGTGTGCTAGCTCCAGCTTGCGTTTAGCCCATGCTTCATGTGCCTGTTGCTCGCAAGTGAAGCGGCCAAGGAATTCTTGCTTTTTGGTAAATGGGTTGCGGCACCGCGCTCTAAACTTTTCTTCTTGCTTGACCCAGTGCACCCCAATCAGCCACTCACCGCGTGCCGCGCCACTATCACTGGCAAACGTGTTAACCACTCCTGCTACAAAAACACAAGTCTCAGCGCTATAAACCTTATTTCCTTCAAATAGCAAATCTTTGTCAAGATGTTTGCCTTGCCAGTCTTGCCCCTTCATCCACGACCTGAAGTTGCTAAACGTCAACCAATCCTCTGAAACAGTGCAGTCTTTGTAAGTTGGTCTGCGCTTTTGGTGTTTTTCAGAGTAGCAACGCCTAAGCATCCCTTTCCAAGTGCGGTAATACGGACACTCCCAAACCAGTTTCCTTTTTCGCTTGCCGTCTACATATCCAGCCTCTTCCCATTTTTTTACAACATAATCAGCGTCGTTAATCCCAACACCGAAGACAAGTTTTTTAGGCTTCATAACCACCACCCATAAAAAAGCTCTAACTCCTTTCCCGTGGTGGTAATGGCGCAAAAGTGAGCCACACAGGAGAAGAATTAGAGCTTTGTTAACTTTTGACTTTTAGGGTTACCACACCCTTTAAACAAACTGAATCATAACAGCCACAGCGCCACCATGCAAGCTATTTTGCCGTAAGATTTTTATAGCTCCGTCGTGTAAAACAAAACCAGAGCGTGTACACCTACCGCCAATTCTGGAACTACATTCAATATCTATACAAAACGGCAATATATACGTGCCCTTTTACACCATATTCCTAAATATATGTTATATACTATATAGGTGTACACAGTGTACACAGTAGTATAGTAACAACAATAAAATCAATGACTTACTAGGCGTGACACTTCCGTGTACACCTCTTAATAGTGTACACCTAGGTGTACACATTGTACAAAAAATGTACTGCCCTTTTGTTTTTTAATCCAAAACCCAAGGGCAACAAAAGTATAAAAAGGCAGTACAAAAAACATACAGTTTGGCGCATTTTGTCAAAACAGGTCAAAAAACACGGATTTGTGTACACCTTTGTGGCAACGTGTCACGCTAGGTGTCACGCTTTTTTATACAGGTGTCACGCCCGTATTTCTGGCACAAAAAAAGCCCGCAAAAGCGGGCGTGTTATCAGTGCTGTGAGCGCGCTATTTGCGCTCACCACTCTGTACTATTTTTGCCATCAATTATCAGCGGCGGCACTAGCAGCAACCTGCCACGGTTCCTGCATCTCTTTGAATCATTGCCGTTCATCTCTCTAATCACGATGCCTGCGCGCGTAACATCCGCCCGCGTCGGTCTGTCGATACCAGCGGCAATAAGCGCATCAGTTGCACTCACGTAGACCCAAGCACTCTTGTCTGCATCCCAGTCATAGGCGCCTAGAATTCTATCTTTGACTGGGTCGGCAGCCTCGTAGTTGCGGTTATGCTCATTAAGCTGCGCAAGCTCGCTGGGCGATAGGTACCACTTTTCGCCTTGCTTGTAGTAGTGCAAAAACTCCGCCCACACCTGTTGCATATCAAGCTCGTGCTCATAATTAATATGCTCGCAATCAACCACCCAAAACCGACGGTTGCCCGTGTCGTCTTGTAGAAAATCACTATTATTCACTGAGCCAAAAAGCACAGTGCGGCGCGCGTAGACAGACTCTTTTCGCGCGTAAGGACGTCGCATCACGTCACTGCCCGCGGTGACGAACGCTTTTAGTCTTGCAAGCTCTGAGCGCCTTAGTGTTGCATCTATCTCGCCAAGCTCAACAAGCCAGTACCTCAGCACAGAGAACACATAATCTTTGTTTTCGGTGTCTAGCATCAAGCCGTCTTTGACTAGCTCTAGTTGCTCGTTAACATTTTTTGGAACAAGGCTTTTAAACCACGACGTTTTGCCAAGACCCTGCTTTCCTGCGAACACTAAAATTCCGTGAGCCTCAACCCCTGTGGGCGAAAAAGCCGCCCGTATCGCCGATAGCATCCACCTTGAGATGAGTGTGTTTTTTAGGCCCTGCGCTTCGTCGCCCCCTTTTGCGCGAACAGTGCTAAGGAAATCGTGGATGCGAACCACGCCATCCCATGGTTTTGACTCAATCCAGCACTTGACGGGCGAGTACTGGTTTTGGTCCGCAATCAACGTCACAAACTCCTGCAGCTTGCTTGTTGGGAAGTCAAACAGGCTGCACGTACTCGCAAGCTCAGCAAAAGCCGCGTTCGCTTGGTTATCCCGAGAGTAGCTACGGTTGGGTATTAAGATTTCCTCTTCTTTTGAGATGACGTTATAGCGTATTGTGATACCTGCGCGCCTTGCTATTTCGCGCAAGTTCTCGTGATGATTAAGCGGCTTGTCTTTTTTGTCTGTCCAAACCAATTTCGCAGATATATTGAAGCTTGTTCCGCTTATCTCGCTACTAACACCGCGCTCCTGCGCGCTCTGCACGGCATTTCTACTACCCTGCAGTGGCGGCTCAGGCGGAGCGTCTACAGTCACAGGCTCTCTCCGCGCTGGCGTATCTGTTCGCACTCCTGACGCATCAGCTAGCTCGCGCGCTGCCTTGGCAAAATCTCCGTTGTGCTCATACTCGCAAAACAAATCAAAACTAGAAACTGGCTGGCCTGTACTATCACTGCAAAGCGGGTCGCTTGCATGGTGAATCCAGCATTTGTTGTTACCCAGCAGCACAACACCAGCCAACCCAGTGCTGCTAGATGGCGCTAGGTATCTACTGCGACCAACACGCTTGTACCCGTAATTTTCTAGCGCATCTTCAATGCGCATTACGCGCTCATAATCACGCGCCACAGCAACAAGCCCGCCGTCGCTAGAGTAGTGCCTCTGACTTGGCGCTTGGCGCTCGGCTTTGTACAGCTCGTCTACGCCCACCCACGGGCACGCCGCCAGCGCTTGGCGCTTAAATGTGCTCTCGAATTCTTGCCAAAATGACAACAACCAAGCTGGCAGCACTGGAATCTCGTCACCTGGCGGGGTTATCCACACGTAGGGCTTTTCGGTGTCTGGGTGGGTACTAGGCGGCAGCACATCTTGTCGCTGCCTGCCATCCGTAGCTGCGCGCAGCTCAAACACGGTATAAGGCGCAAACTCGCGCGCCTTCTCTCGCACCTTGGCCTCAAGCGCTTCGTCTCCTGCTTCCTTAGCTGCTCTAGCCTCTGCCAGCTTTGCCTTATATTTCTCACCATCGGGGTCGCTCTCGGGTCGCCAGTTTAGTTTGTGGTATCCAAGCTCAGCGCCCGCGGGGACCCGAAACATAATGCGCAACCCATTTGGGCCACCCTTGATTGCTACGCCCTGCTTATTGACCAGCTCTTCATAATCAATGCCAAGACCGTCACAAATAATTCTAAAGCTGTCCTCGCAATCAATATCTAGACTACAGAGGCGTGACGGACCAAGCGCCGCGCCCATGTTCCAATCGGGGTTTGCTGTAAAAAATGACTCCGCAATATCAGGGCATGAGATAACTTTATTGCCCCAATCGCGTGCGCGCGGAAACTTGCGTCTAGGTTCTATGGGCACAATAGCGATATCGTATTTCGATACGTACCGCCTAGCCCACACAGCTGTGTTGTGTTTTTTTGTCATCTAGTTCGTTCCTTTGATTATTTTTAGCGCATCTTCAACCGAGCGTGCCACCCCAGCCAGGCCACCTAGTTCGCGTATACGATTGATAAACGCCTGCTGCCTGCTTGTCACCTTGCCATGCGCTGCTTTTACCTCAATAGCAGTAAATACAGCTAGCTTCTTCCCAACCATATCTTGCGTAACAGTTACTGGCGTCACGCCGATTAGGTCACTGCTACCAACAGCAAGACCAAACCGAACCAACCTCCCGCGCTCATCTTTTAGCGCGCCTGTGTTATTGCGAAACAATAGCACCCCGCAGCAAGCAAGCTCGAGAAGAATATCATTCATAACCGCTTGTTCGGATTTACTCATTGCTAGCCTCCGCCTTCAACTCTCTGTAGTGCTGCAGCGCTAGTGGAAAAACCGCGCGTGCATTTATTTTTTTACGTGCTGCAAATACATTTGCCGCCCAGCCGTGGGGCGAGCGCATCTTGCGGCGCATACCGATTTCCACTAGCTCGCGCAGTTCGCGCGCCCTGCCCTGCTCTTTTCGTGCTTCTATTTTTGCGCGCTCAACCTCCGCTGCTTTTCGCACCATTTCAAGCTCGCCGTCCACCTGCTCTATTTTGCGCTCTTTAAACTCAACCTCAGCGCCACAGTGCGGGCACTCATGAACACCCGAACGGAACGCAAAAAAACATTTCTCGCACGTTTGAACGCCAACGGCATCGGCATCAGCCTCGCGTCTACCTTGACGCTTATCACCTTCTAGCGACCACTCTCGGTTATCGCATGGCAACCCGTGTCGCTGCCAGTTGCCCACATGGTCAAGTATGACCAAATGATCTTTGCTTGGGTGTGGGCGCAGCCCGCGGCCGTTGCCCTGCATATACACCACGACACTTTTAGTGGGGCGCAACCACTGAACCGCTCCAATCTCAGGTATATCCACACCTTCAACGAGGAGCTGAACACTTGTCAGTATTTTCTTTTCGCCGCTCCTGAACTGCTCTAGCACCTCATCGCGGTTTTTTGTTTTTCCATGAATCGCCACCGCTGGAATGCCTGCATCTGAGTACGCGCGCGCCACGCTTTCCGCGTGATGAATTGTTGCGCACATCACTACGCACTGGCGCCCGTACGCAAACTTTAGGTAGTGGTCAATGGCATCACCCACAACCTGCGGTTTGCCCGCCTCGCGCTCAACATCGCCAGCACTGTAGTCACCAGCTACCGTGCGCACGGTAGAGAAGTCCGCTTTCTGCGGCACGCCGTATAACTGATAGTCACACAAATAGCCCTGCTCGATTAGAAACCTGATGCTCGGACCGTGAACAATATCCTGAAAGATATGATTCAGTCCTTTGCCATCGGTACGCTGAGGAGTGGCAGTCAACCCTACTACGTGCGCGTCGCTGTACGCATCTAGTATCAACTGATATGTGTTCGCCACGGCACGGTGCGCTTCGTCCACGATTATAAGACTAGGCGGCTTGTATTGATCGAGCCTATTTTTCAGCGTCATTATGCTAGCAAGCTGCACGGGGTGTGGTGTTTTTGCGCGTCCCGCTCTAATCATTCCGTGTGCTAATTGGTTGTGCCACATCGCCTTACTTGTCTGATTTAGAAGTTCGTTTTGGTGCACCAAAAACATAGCAGACAGACCACGCTCAACTGCGTTGCCTATCATAGTGCACGCAAGGGCGGTCTTGCCTGCACCTGTGGGTGCCTGCATCAAGACGCGCTGACTGGCACGCAATGCCTGGCGCGTCCGGCTAATCAGGTCGTGCTGATAGTCGCGCAGCTTAATCATTGTTGCGCACCGCTTTGGCCTGATTTTCAAAATACTCACGCAGAGCAATGATTGTGCTCAGCGTTGGGTTTGTATTTACGCCGTCTCGAATTTGAGTGATTGTTTGCCTGCTAATGCCTGTGGCATCAGCCACTTTTTTAATGTTTCTGTCCTGCAGTTGATGCCTAATATTATCTAGCATTTTCGTTTTCTCCTGTTTATGCAATTTATGTGTTGACAATGTAAATCAAAATATACAATATGGCAACCACAACAAACAACACGGAGCTAAAAATGCAAATAATCGATTACACTAAAGGCATGGAGATACCAAAGAACTGCATTATTCGCGGCATGCCAAACGAGGTTTACCACTCAACAGCGCACATGAGCAAGTCAAAGCTAGATTTATTTGACCGCTCACCAGCGCATCTAGAGTGCGCTGGACCAATTGCACCAACGCGCGCAATGGAAATAGGCACAGCTATTCACACGGCAATTCTAGAGCCTGAGCGCTTTAAAGAAGAATACCTGCTGCTAACTGACGCAAAAGACCGGCGAAGCTCACTGTACCGCGACGCATCGAAAGTTCACGGAACGGAGCGTGTGCTAGTCAGCACAGAGTGCGAGAAAGTGGAAGGCATGCGCATCACAGCTCATGCATACCACGAGTACACTGACAACTATCTAAACAAGCCGCACGAAATAGAGCTGTCGTATTTTGGAATATGTTCAGAAACAGGCGTGCCCATCAAGTGTCGTTTTGACATGATAACTGAGTGCGGACATGCGCTTGACCTAAAAAAGACACAGGACGTCAGGCTGGACGCACTAGGCAGGGCTATTCTAAATTACAGATATCACGTGCAGTGGGCGTTCTATTCTCACGTTTACGAGTGCGTAACAGGAGAGCCTCTCAAATCGTTTAATTTCTTTTTTATCGAAGAAAACGCGCCGCACAGCTGCCAAATAGCCAGGTTGTGCGAGGAAACCAAGCAGACAGGCACCGCCGAAATGCTGGAGAACCTAGAGAGCTACGCCTCAAATCCAAGCGCAACTGACGGCACGTGGCGGTCACCAGAGGTACTATCACTACCAGTATGGTACTTAAACCAGAACGCAACAGAGGAAATTATCTATGAGTAAATATGATGACGATATTAGTTTTGCAGTAGAGGCAAAGTCTGACCAGTTAAACGCGGTTGATATTATGGGCGCTGAGCCAATTTTAACAATTCGCGATTTCAAGATTAACAAGACGCCTGACCAGCCAGTGTGGCTGTATTTCAATGGCGACAACGGGCGCCCGTGGAAACCAAGCAAGGGCATGCTGCGCATCTTGGGCGCTGCGTGGGGCCGTCGAGCGAGCGCATGGGTAGGCAAAAGCGTCCAAGTCTATTTTGAGCCTGACGTAACATACGCAGGAAAAAAAGTTGGCGGAATACGCATCAAGGCGCTATCTGATATTGAGCGCCAAATGGACTTTTCAGAGGCACTAAGCCGCGGAAAGCGTCGCACAGTAACAGTGGTGCCGCTAACGTTCGAGGCGCAGCCGTATCCGCAGGAGGAATTTGATAACCGCATAGCGTCGATGGTTAAGGCTATGACGCACGGCATTGACGAGCGCGGCCCACTGAGCCTACAGCAAGTCATCGCGATGGCTGAGCGGGGCGGCAAGCTAAAGCTAACACCCGAGCAAATCGAGCAGCTAGAAAAAGCTGCGCCCGAGGTTTTTGACGAAAATGAAAATGAGGAGACACAGTAATGATTTACGTAACAGTTAGCGGCAATGTTGGTCGCGATGCAGAACTTAGACAAGCGGGCGGAACGGATGTTTTGAATTTTAACGTTGCCGCCACCAGCGGGTTCGGTGAGCGCGAACAAACTCTATGGGTAAGATGCGCATTGTGGGGCAAGCGCGGCGCAGCGCTAGCGCAGTACATAAAAAAAGGCTCGCGCGTGACGGTGATTGGAGAGCTGAGCACCGAAGAGTACAACGGCGCAACGCAGCTAAACTGCCGCGTCGCAGAAATAAAGCTGCAGGACAGCGCTGGCGGACAGCAATCAGCACAACAGAGCGCGCCACAGCAACAGGCGCCACAAGCGCCACAAGCACCATCTGAATCGCTTTATTTTGACGATGACGTACCGTTCTGATTTGACAAGGCCGCGATGAGCGGCCTGTTTCATAGGAGGATATATGCTGCCAAAAAACTACGTAAAAGACGACGCAAGCTGGATGCTACAGCAAATGATGCGTCTGCCGCCAGAGCACCGAGACAAAGCAAGAATAGGCTACGACACAGTCTGGCAAGAAACCTGGCACGCCGAACCAATCCCACAAAAACGAGAAAACAAAGCGCGCTTTGCTGCGAATACAAGGCTGCGGAAATATGTTGATAGGGTTACGAGTAGTAGAGCATAAAAAAGCCCCCAGTTACGGGGGCAAAACCTTATTGAATCCCGCATGAATACATGCGAGCACCCATAATACCTGTCTATAAAAATAATTCAAAAATAAGTACTGACTGCCTAAAAAATAACCTATTTTTATTTGCATATGTGTATAGCTGTGCTAATATACACACATAGACAACAAACACAGAAAAAGGAACGATGAAATGTTTAAAGTAACTCAGATCAGAAACGGCTTTGTAGTAGGCGTGTGGTTTCAGAGCGCTGAATCAGCAAGCGATGCATTGGAGTCTGTAAAAGAGTTCTATGCGAACGACATCGACGATTCAGAGTTTTTGGTGGAGCAAGTTTAACCCACACACGCGCCCCATGTAGCGCACCAACCAATAGGAGATCCAAATGAAGCAAGACGAAAGAATTGACCAGCGCGTAGGGTTTTTTGTTACACGCAAGCAGCGCGAATTCCTAGATAAACACACAGGCAAGCGCGGCATGGGCGAATTGCTGCGCTGGCTGCTAGACAACCACATCAACCAAGTTGAAAAACAAAACGGGGAACAACAATGAAAACAATTTACGAAATGACAGTGCAAGAACTGCTAGACGCGGGGTTTAATGTGTACGCGTCAAAGCTAACTCAAATGGGCGAGACTGAGCCATGGCTAGCCACGGACGCGCAAAAAATGGAAACACTCCAAGCCTTACTACCAGACGGCGCAGTCTACAGAGGGTGGATGCCATCATCAACTTTGCAGTTAAGCGGCGGACGCGCAACCAGGCGCTTACCAAGCGGAGTTGGAGTTCAGGTATCAATATCATGATTAATTTAGAAGATTTTATGGATGGCGCGCTCATTCTAGGCGCCGCCGCATCAGTAATAGCCCTGGCATTCGCTGTGGCGGGATATTTTAGCCTGCCCACAGTGCAGGTCAGTCATAGCACGGGTGAGTGCGTGCAGGTAATACCTGAGGGCAGCTGTGACAATCTGCCATCAAAATACGTACGAGAGGTGGTCAAATGAGAGACTGGGGCACAGACGGAAACTTATACGCATTGCATAAACACGAGCAGGAGCTAGACCGACAGCAGGCGCGCGACGACAAAATAGAAGAACTACGCGCAGAGCTTGACGACGATGAGCTGGACGAAATCCTGGGTGAAGTTTTTGACTGCATAACAGTGAAAAACGTCGAGGAAATGAGTTACGAAGAGCTTGGTCGAGAAATCAGCACTGAGTACGAGCGTCTTGCGCGCGAAGCGGCTGAGAGAAAGCTGGACGAGATGGAGCTTTACGGAGAGTGCTAATGACAACAAGAGCCTTGTCCTTGGGCGCAATCATTGAGCCGCTATATCCGGCTTGCTGTTAGGAGCTAATAAATGCCTAGATATCAAAAATGCACAATGTTTCATAGTTTTCAGCCAGTCACCGAAAACATTAGTAAGTGCAAGCGCTGCGGCGCCGAGCAAATCACATTGCCGAGCGGCAGTGTTGAGAGCCTAAAAATAGCAGCAACATGGGTTAATTATATGGCTGACGAGGTACTGAAATTGGACGAGGTACTGAGATTGGCGGCTGCTAGGCTGCTAGAAATTACCGAGGAACTAAAATGAAATACTTAATACCACTACTCATAGGCATAGCACTAGGATTTGCTACACACGAGTACGCAGTAGAGCGCCTAGCAGTCCAAGCCATAGCGCTAGACACGCGACCAGTATCAAGCCGCACCGACGCAATCAAAATAGCCCGCGCATGCATGGCCACCAAAGGTGCTGTGGCAACGATGTACAAAAACCGCGACGGCAATTTAAAACGCGTTGAGTGTGATTTGAGGATTGATGAAGAGGAGCAGGTGAAATGACCGACACACAGCAAAAACTAGACAAACCAACCGAGCACATAGCAAACCTATAGGCCGAGGTGGCACTACTAAACAATGCTGTATCAGCGCAGCCAGCATTGCGCGACAGCATGGCGGCGCATGCACTGGTTGGGCTGCTGGCATCGCCGAACCCCATCGGCGAGCCGCATCACTTTGCAGAATGGGCGTACAAATATGCAGACGCAATGCTAAAGGAGCGTGAAAAATGACTTTTAAAGAGTGGTGGGAATCTTACTTAAACAGTGAGCCGAACGATACGTTCTTTCGTGATAAAGAGTTCGCTAAGTTTGTGTGGGATGCAGCTCATCCAAAATGGGAACCAATTGAAACAGCTCCAAAGAATGAAGTTATGTTTTTAGGCTATGTTCCTCATTCGAGCGGTGGGTATATTTGTTGTTTTTACTGGAACAAGAAACTCAAACAATGGCAAAACAATATCGACGGCGGCTGTGATATACCAACCCACTGGATGCCACTGCCTGAGCCGCCAAAGGAGAGCGAGAAATGAGGACAGAGCACTTACGACACATCTTTCGGGTGGCTGGAGATATAACAATATGAAAAAAATGACCGTATTTGATTTTCGGTACAAAAAACAGTTTGCAGGATTGGATTTTTTTGGAAAGGCGGATGTCAGCGCAGAGAGTAAGGTAGCACAGCTTGTAAACTCAAACTGGCTGTACTCAGAGCACTGGCCTAAAGAAATAGACCAAGAGTGGGTCAATGCTGTAAATGCAGATATCAACAGAGAGATGGAGATTGCCAAGAATCGGTTATCCGATCTTGAGTTGGCAAAAAAGCTGGTAGATAGGCTTGAGTTATGACAGCCATCCAACAATCAAAAGCAACTTAAAATGTTTGGAGAACTTGCATGAACTGGAACGAATTTAAGCAAAACGTAGAGCAATGGGCATCCGAGCGCGGCATCTATGAGCACAGCACGCCAGAGGCGCAGCTATTAAAAGCGCTTAGCGAACTTGGTGAGCTGTCCGATGCGATAATTAAAAACGACCATGAGGCACTGAAAGATGCGATTGGCGATGTGGCGGTCTGTATGGTGAATTACGCACGCCTTGCGGGCGAGTATATAACCAATCCCGATAGCACCGAAAAAACGGAAGGCACCACAGCATTGATTGGCGCGCTGTCAATTTATATTGGTGGCCACATAATGTCCGCAGAAGAAAAAAGGTTTATAGACGCGTATCGCACGTTCGAAACACTTGTTGCTATTTGCAAAAACGAGGGAACGACGTTTATCCACTGCTGCGCACGCGCATGGAACGAAATTAAAGACAGGAAGGGCCTCATGGTTCCAGGCGGTGCTTTTGTTAAAGAGGGTTGACATCATGACAGATTTCACATGCCGCGAAGCCGCGCACGACGAAGCGCAATTATTGGCAAACCAAACAGGCAAGGCGCACATTGTGCGCTACTGCAAAAAGAGTAGAAGTTATCTGATTTTTCAAATGAGTACGAAAAGCGGCCCAGCTACGCTAACACAGGAGGTATTTTTCAGTGAAGACGAATAAAGCACTAGAGCTACGCAAAAAGCATAACCTATTGCAACGAGAAGTGGCAGAGCTGGTGGGCTGCTCTATGTTCAGCGTCAGCCGCGCAGAGCGTGGCGGCTCGCCTGTGGTGTACGAGAAGATATTAAGAGTTCTCGGCGGCGATAAAATAGAGCCCATCGAAGATGAGGCGCCACGAGAAAAAGCAACGCCAGAAAAGCTGCTGTCAACACCGTGGATTGACACCAGCACAAATTGGCGCAACAGGTACAACAAAGGAGTAACAGTATGACTGATTTTCGCAATGTAAAACTAAAAGTGCTTTCACCTGAACACAGCGCAGCATTTCAAGAGGCTGCGTTTGAGACTGGTGCTCGATGGGTTTGCGGACAAGACTATGCTCGGCTTACTAACGCATCTTTTTTGTATATCACAGAAACAGGCGAGATAGTTTGTTCTAGCAACGAGATGTTTTTTGAAAAAAGCGAATGCAATGAGATTTTATTCACCACGCCCGCATACTTGAAAACAAAAATCCAAATACGCGACAGGGAGCATCTTTGTTTTGTTTTGGAGAAGCTAAGGCAGAACGGCGTTCAAGATACCGGACGTGTGAAAACCCTACCGCTGCGCGACGGTGATTATATATGGGTTGGAATTCAGGGTTTTTGTTGGGCGGCAGCAAGAGAGGTAATTAGCAACCTTAGTAGCTACAAAGAAATCTTCATCGAAAAAGACGACGCAGGGGAAATGCTCTCTGAGCCAGCCCTAGCCAATATCAGCAATACGGGAAACCAAGAAAACATGGAAAGCACCCAGAAAATAATATCATCAATAAACAGGGCGATGCTGCGTGGCGAGTACCGTTGGCCACCGGCCGACGGCTACGAAAAACTAACCGATGTACTGCAAGCTGCGCACAACCAAGCAGCGCACGGCAAGGGCAAAGATCGCCACGCTAACAATTTGCCGTTTCACGAGCAGCGCATGCAGACCATTAGCAAGCTAATCAAAAGCCCCAAGGGCATGGAGTTCCAAGCCATCAAAAAGCTCACAGAAGGCATGCAGTTTGACGACCACGGCAAGCGAGAAGCTGAATTGCTCGGCGCTATAAACTATATCGCAGGCATTGTTATTTATTTTAGGGAGAGCAGAGATGAAAACCAATAAACAAGAAAAATGGCCAGCGCCAGTACCCCTAGCGCGCCCAAACCCGATGCGCGAAGTGGTGGCAAAACAAACAGAAGAGTTCCTAAAAAACGGCGGCAAAATAACTAAACTGCCACCACAAAGCTCAGGAAAATATGCAAAATTTAACAGGAGCTAGGCATGAAAACACGAAAAATAAATATCACGAACAATCTACGAATTTATATTCACAGGCGCACTAATTTTCTTCTCCTACGTTACAAAACAGGAGGCTATTTGCAGTTAGGCTGGATTACAATAAGCTGGTCAAAACCATTTGACAAGAAGAAGCGGCGTGCTAATATGAACTCGTAGTAGTTCTGTGTTGTCGTTCCTTGCCCCAAGTGCATTCCCCGTGCCTTGGGGCTTTTTATTTTTTCTCTAAAAGACTTTCTGCTGCCTCTTGGATTTTACGCAAAATCAATTCAATCACCGACCACTCTGGCAGCTCCTTTTTTTCTTTTATTGCGTAAATGTTTGCTAGCACACTGTAAGACTCGTTTAGTATCAACAGGCTTATGCTGTACTCGACAAATCCAACAAACTCAATACCCACGCCTTTTGCCATGAGCGCCAGAACAAGAGGAATAATCAGAATGCTAGTCTTGCTCAGCAGTCCTACCCATCCAATTCTGCTTGTGACAGGCCTTCCTATCACTAAGCTTTTCCCGATACCTGTAAAATAATCGAGCGCTAATAACACCCCCAAAATGCTCACCTGCTCGATTGGCAGCCCAGTTTTGTGCAGCACCCACGCGCAAACCAAAAGCATTAAATTGCCAAAACTACTCAGCGATTCGCTCACAATTCCCCCCCACTACTCGCAGTTCATCAGCGTATCTAGCAACCGCTGCATATGCTCTAAGCAGCTTGGCTCGCATTCGCTCGGCGTCTCTATCTCGCTCACCCTTGCACTTGGTGGCAACGGCAGGCGCTCCACTGGTGGCGGACTGCTCGCGCAGGCGCTTAATAACAGCGTCATAATTGCCAGCAATGCTGGCCATGTTTTTTGCGTAATCATCATTTGCCCTTTTGATTTTTTGTTCGTGTTGCCTTGCCAGGAGTGCCGATTGAGCCTTTAGCGTTGTTAGCTCAGCGCGCAATTCGTCACGCTCGTTTTTGATTGTCCCGAGCGCTGCTAATGCAAAGAGCAGCATCAGCAATAGCGATATAACTAGCGCCCTCACTGATACACTCCTGTCTCTATCTGCTTAGCGATACGGTCCGCGCGCTCGGGCGTCTGTTTTGCCCAGTTACTATTGAGCGCCTCTTTTGCGGCCAGCTCATAATCGCCGCGCTGCAGGTAATGCAATGTGCGCTTAAAGTTTAGCAGGCCGTTGACACCAAGCTGGTACGCCATATTTATCAACGCGTCTTGTCTTACCTCGTCAAGCGAATTGAAAAACGGCATTATAGCTTTTAACGCATTCCGCCTCTGCTCAATCTCGTAGTCGAGCCAAAAATCAATAACGGCATCAGGCATTGCGCCGCCTCGCCGCTCGTCGATTAAAAAACCAACGCCGATGGTTAAATAACCCAAGTGGTCGCGGTAGGCGTGCTTTACCACACCCTCATCTCGCTTTAGTTGTTTTTTTAGCATCCTAGCGTCTCCAGTCAACCGTGTATTCAACGCCCAAGCCCACAGCGTCGTACGTCGGCCTGTCTTTGTTTAGCGCGCAGCTGTGGTGGGTGTACTGAGCGTAGATGCTCGCACCTTTATACTTAACCAGGCCTTGCTTTAGACCTAAATTGCTAGTGAGCTTGTCGCTAATTCCGTCGTTGTGGCAAAACACGCTGCCGCCTAACTGCTGCTCGAGACCTGCGTAAATTGTGCTGTAGTGCAGATATTTTACGCGCTCAGATGAGTTGGCATCCGCTACGTAAAACAGAGCCGCGCCCGCTGCAAAAAATACAAAAGCAAAAATGATGCCTTTTAGCGCGCCGTTTTTCTTGAGGTGCGCAACTGGATTTTCTGTTTTTAATCGTGCGTAAAAATAGAGAAAGCTAGCGACAACAGTAAAAACAATTAACATAAACTTAAGCATAAAGCCCTCCAAGAATGCAATACATCAAGGTTAAGGTTTTAACACGCGCTGAGTGGGGCATTTAACCTCCTGTTGGCTGAGTCAAGTCTATGACTTCCCCACAAATAGTTTCTACTTCTGTAACTTCTCCTCCTACCGTGGCACTAGTGGCCGCTGGAATATCGAAGTCACCTATTAGATTAACCAGAGATTCTTTATCAGTGATTAGTTCTACGTCGTAGTCTTCGTTTTGAGAACTGCCAATAAGTGCAAAACCAAACTCAGCCCCTTCGGTAGTTTCACCTCCGGGAATGAGACCTGAAATGTCGCACACTCCCAATTCAGGTATATACGTAAAAATGGGAATGCCCAACTCTATTTCCTCACCTGAGAAAATAACTAAAGTAAACTCTTCTGGAAGGTTGTATCTCACAGGGTTTGGTAATCCCAATCTTACCGACCAACCTTCATTATCGGGGGAAGGTTCAATGTTGATAGCATTAGCTTCTACCCACATATCTACTTCTGGGGAGTGTAAATATAGTTCGGGGATACCCAATCCTAACGTTCTGTTATCTCCGGGCGCACTAACCTTTATAGCGTAAACAAAACTATCGCCTAATGTTCCTCTGTTCGGAAAAATAAATCCGCCAGTAACTAAATCTAACTCAAATCCATCAGGCACCGCAGCCTGTGTATCGCTAGGCAGACCCGCTTTAACTCTAAACTTCTGAAAAGAACTGTCTAAAGGCTCAGCAGCTAATATAGGTATTGGGATATCACTAAAGTCAGTTTTGTCTAAGGGATATTTGCAAA
>Ga0209487_1000891_pt1 | contig 26212 bp, 20 predicted proteins | sample Poulit2012_FD_187524 | JGI IMG/M metagenome (GOLD analysis project Ga0209487, IMG submission 187524) | Agricultural soil microbial communities from Georgia to study Nitrogen management - Poultry litter 2012 (SPAdes) (version 2) | ecosystem: Environmental > Terrestrial > Soil > Agricultural land...
GGCCAGGTCACCATGCCCCAGCGGCCCTCGTAGAGACGTGCCTCCCACTCGCGGTGCTGTTGAAAACCCGCTTCGGTATCAAAGGTCTGCAGGGGCTGGTCGGGCACATTTTCCGCCAGCCATGCGCGCACTTCCTGGCGGAAGGCCTGCTGTTGCTCGGTGAAACTGAGGTTCATCGGTTTACCCCGGGATGTGTCTGGAAGGTTGAACAGCGGGCGGCATTCCGCCCGCTCACTCAGAAGCGGCTGTCGCGCTTCTCAACAAAGGCATCGCGGGCTTCCTGGGAATCGCCGGTGGTATAGGCCTCCAGGGTGAAGCCCTGTTCCCAGCGGTACTTGTCCTCCAGGTTGCCATCCTCGATGCCGGTCAGGGCCTCCTTGGCCAGGGCAATCATGCGCGGCGACTTTTCGGCGATCCGGCCGGCGATCTCTCTGGCCACGGACAGCAGTTCTTCCCGGGGCACCACCCGCTCCACGGCGCCCAGCCGGTGCGCTTCGGCGGCGTCGATGAAATCCCCCGTGAAGTACATGTAGCGCACCTTTTGCACCGGGAACATGCGCTGCAGGTGGGCTCCGCCCCCCATGGCTCCGCGATCCACCTCGGGCACGCCAAAGCGGGCGCAATCGCTGGCCACGATGATGTCCGCCGCGCCGGAGATGCCGATGCCTCCGCCCAGCACAAAGCCGTGCACCGCGACGATGACGGGCTTCGGGTTGCGATGGATGGCGGCAAAGGTCTCGTAGTTGCCGCGGTTGACCTTGGTGATCAGGCTGCCGTCGGCGGCCAGCTCCTTGATATCGACCCCGGCACAGAAGCCGCGGCCCTCGGCGGCGATGACAATGACCCGCGCCTCGTCATTCTCGCCCAGCTCCCGCAGCGCGGCGGCGATGGCCAGCCAGCCATCACTGTCAAAGGCATTGACCGGCGGATGGTCAAAGATCATCTCGGCAATGCCGTTTTCAATGGTCACCTTGAAGGGTTTGCTCATCTCGCTTTCCTGTGGTTGCTGGGGTCCACCCGCCGTGGCTACCCCTGTTGACGGACCCGGGAGGACAGCTGCTCCAGTCGTTCCGAAGCTTCCCGGACAATGCCTTCCACGATGTCCTGACAGCTCAGCAGTTCGCCGATGACGCCGGCCACCTGCCCCGAGGGCAGCACGCCTTCCTCGGGCTGGCCATCCACCATGGCCCGCTGGATGATCATCGGCGCATTGGCCGACATGATGGCCTGGGCCAGGGTGAGGTCGCCACTGCGGCTCATGGCCAGTGCCGAGCGCAGCAGCCCGGTCAGGCTGGCCCCGGTAAAGCGGCGAAAGCGCAGTCCGTTCTGCAGGGCGATCCAGAGCCTGCGCAGCGCTCCCGCCTGCTCCAGCTCGGCCAGGGTGCGGTTCATGATCATCCGCTGGGGCAGGCCGTCGATGGCCCGGGAAACCACGATCTCGCCGGGATTGCCGCAGCGCAGATAGCGCTGTTTGGTGGCCTCCGGAACCGGGGATTCCTCCGACAGCAGAAAGCGGGTGCCCATGGCGATGCCATCGGCGCCCCAGGCCAGCGCGGCCACCAGGCCCTCGCCGTCCTTAAAGCCTCCCGCCGCCGCCACCGGGACCTGGTCCCCGACGGCCTCCACTACCTGGGGCACCAGCAGGGTCGTGGGCACGGCGCCGGTGTGGCCGCCCCCCTCCCCGCCCTGGACGGTGACGGCATCGGCCCCCATTTCCACGGCCCGGATGGCGTGTCTGGGCAGGCCGACGGTGGGCATGCAGACCACGCCGTGGTCCTTGAGAGTGCGGATCATCTCCGGCCCGGGGGAGCGGGAATAGCTCACCGCCTTTACCCCGTGCTGCACCACCAGCCGGACAATGTCCTCGGCGTTGGGCTGGTACATGTGGAAATTGACCCCAAAGGGCTGGTCCGTCAGCGCCTTGACCCGGAGGATTTCCGCTTCCATCTCCTCCGGGGGGATGGTGGCTCCGGCCAGAAAGCCAAAACCGCCTGCATTGCAGGTGGCCGCCACCAGTCGGGCATCCGCCACCCAGCCCATAGCGGTCTGAATGATGGGATAGCGGCAGCCCAGCAGTTCGGTCAAGCGGGTGGACAGTGACACAGCCATGATCGGACCCGTCGTTGTATCTCTGATATGGGCACCCGGTGCCGGCCGGCACCGGGTACGGCAGCGGGGCAGAGCCCCGGTTCCCTCAGCGGCGATCGCCGCGGGGATTGCCCTTGAACACCGAGGCCCGCTGGTTGTGCGGGTCCATGGCGCGGATGACGGCCAGCTGCTCCTCGGTGGGGGCGGCGGTGGTCGGCACCTCGTCGGGGATGTGGATCTCGAAGCCGGTATTCTCTACCACCTGCTCCACGGTCACCCCCGGGTGCAGGCTGACCAGCCGCATCTGGTAGTCGGGGCCGCCAAAATCCATCACGCAGAGGTCGGTGAGCACCATGCGCACATCGGCCACATCCTCGACCTTCCAGCCCCGGGGCAGCCGGGCGGGGTTGTAGCCCACTGAGGCCACCACGTCGCACTCGCCCTCGATGAAGACTCGCTTGCTGTGGCTGGGCACGAAAAAGCTGTTGGCGTGGTTGACGGAGTTGCCCGGGAAGCCGCGCACCCCCAGCATCTGGACCTTGGGCTGCTCATGGGTTCCGCCGATCCGGGAGATGTTGGCCTGCCCGAAGCGGTCGATCTGGGTGGGCCCCACCATGGCGTGGCGCTTGCCGCCCCAGACGTTGTCGAAGATGCGCGAAAAGCCCATCCAGCTCTCGTTCATCTGCACGAAATCCGCCGGCCGCTCCCCCACCGGGTTGGGCTCGGACAGCATCATCGCCTCGGAGTCCGTCATCAGGAGGTCGGTGTTGCAGGTCTTCATGGCCAGGCTGCCCGCCAGCCGCGGGATCAGGCCGATGCCGGTCACCAGCACCTCGCCATCGTTTCGGAACGCCTCGCTGCCGGCGCAGATGACCAGCTCAGCCAGGGTATAGTCAGTTGCCGCTGTACTCATGGTTTCTATCCTGTTCAATCCGGGGACGGGTCAGGGCCCCGCGGGCCCGCTCGTGAAAATAGAGCCAATCAGTAGACCGGCAGGGGCAGCTTGCGGATGGCCTCGAGGCCGCCGACGCGCTGCTGGTATTCCGCCTCGTCCCGGGTCCCCTCGATGTACTTGCCATAGTAGGCCTGCCAGCCCCCCTCCCGCGCCGTGGCGTTGTACTCCTGGAAGTGGGGCACATCAAAGCCGTACAGCGGGGTGCAGGAAGACGGGTGGGCACCCCCGGGGAGGTGGATGACCGCCGTGGTCTCGGAGCGCTCCCAGAACACGTAGCGCGCCTCGTCCCCCTGGGCAAAGTACTCCGTCTCCACCAGCTCGTCGCAGGACACCAGCACCTGGTCGGCGGCCCGCACCATCAGGTCATCGAGGTGGTGGTCCGGCCCCTTGATCTGACAGACGCCGCGAACATCGGCGCGGTCGACATGCACCAGCGCCGCATCCAGCGGCAGGGCGGGCATGGCAACCCACTGGCGGTCGTCGTAGGGGCTGTCGATGAGCTTGATGTCGGGGTTGAGGTTGAGCACGTCGGTGCCGATGCCCAGCCGGGAGGGAATGAAGGGGGAGCGCATGCCCGCCGCCTTCAGCCCGAGTACCAGCATGCCCTCGTCGATCTCCATCACTTCCAGCTCGCCGTTCTGGCGGGCCTGGCGGAAATAGGGCTCCAGGGGGATGAAGTCCAGGGAGACAAAGGCAAAGATCACCTTCTTGACCTTGCCCGCGGCGCACAGCATGCCCACGTCGGCACCGCCGAAGGCGACAATGGTGAGGTCCTTGAGGTCGGAGCGCAGGATTTCGCGCACCAGCGCCATGGGCTTGCGGCGCGGCCCCCAGCCCCCGATGCCAATGGTCATGCCATCGCGCAGCCCGGCTATCGCCTGTTGGGCGCTCATTTGCTTGTTCATCAATCGTCCTCTCTGTTGGCTCGATGGTCACATCGCCGACGTTGCTGCCCCGGCAGCGGGCCCGTCGGGCCACCCCCGCCCTGAATCTCGAAGGGGATGCTGCTACGCATAAGGCGACAATTCTACTCCATTCGGCGCTCAAGTAATAATTTGTGGCCCGGCTGGGCTACGCATTGCCTATCCCTCGGCCATGGCTTCACTCGGCTCGGGCACGATGCGGCTGATGCGGTAGTCGTGCTTGATCAGCCTCACGCCCAGGGAGCACTCGGCACGGCGCACCCCGGGGATGACGGACAGCGTCGTCTGCAGCAGCCGCGACAGCTGCTCGGTGTCGTGGACCATGGTGATGGCCAGGCTGTCGGAACGGCCCAGCATGAGGCCGACAAAGCCCACCTCCGGCACCTCGGCGAGGCGGCGGGCCACCGCCTGCGCCTGGTCGCTGCGCTCCACCTCGATCCAGACATAGGCCAGCACCGGGTTGACCAGGTGCTCGATATTGGTGACTGCGGTGAGACGGATCTGTCCCGCGGCCTCCATGCGCCGGATGCGGGTGCGCACCGTGCCCTCGGTGACGCCCACCGCCCCGGCAATGCGCCGATTGCTGGTGCGGGCATCCATGGACAGCCAGTCCAGGATCTGCCGGTCCAGCCGGTCCAGCGCCTGTTCGTCGCCGGCCGCCTCCGCCGGCCCCAGCGAGGCGGCAAAGGCCGCTTTCAACGGCACCCAGTGGGGCTGGTTCTTGAGGACGTCCATGGCCAGGGCCGGCAGCAGGCGCCGCACCCCCGGCACCGCAGCCAGCCGGCCGGTCAACAGGTCGGTGAGCTGCTGCGGATCCCGGGCCACCAGCAGGGCCTCGAGGTCCTGGGCGCCCACCACCTGGCAGACGGAGAACACCTCGGGAATGGCCGCCAGCTCGTCGGCCACGCGGTCGGCAGCACGGCCCTCGACCTGGATGCCCAGGGACACCATCATGCCGTAGCCCGCCGCAGCATAGTCGGTGACCGCCACCACGCGCATGTAGCCGCTGTCCTCCAGGCGGCGGACCCTGGTTCGCACCGTGGCCTCGGTGATGTCCAGCTCGCCGGCCAGCGCCCGGTAGGGCATCCGCCCGTCCCGGCGCAGCAGGGCGATGAGCCGCTGATCCAGGCCATCGGGCTGCCAGCGCTCGGGATCAGTGCCGCGCATCCGCCAGCAGCTCTTTCGCCAGGGCGCGGAGTTCCGGCTTGACCACCTTGCCCGCCGCATTCATGGGCAGGGCGTCGACGAAGAGGACGTGGTAGGGAACCTTGTACCGGGCCAGGCGCTGCGCACAGCCCGAGAGGATGTCCTCCCGGCTCAGCTCGGCCCCCTCCCGGGCCACGATGAAGGCACAGCCCACCTCGCCCTGGGGCTGCCGCGGCACGCCGATGACGGCGGCCTGGGCCACTCCCGGCAAGCCGTACAGGGCATGCTCCACCTCGGCGGGATAGACGTTTTCGCCATTCATGATGTACATGTCCTTGAGCCGGTCGGTGATGCGGAGATAGCCCTCTTCGTCCATCACGCCGATGTCTCCGCTGCGCAGCCAGCCCTCGGGGGTAATGGCTTCGGCGGTGGCCTCGGGCATGTCAAAATAGCCCTGCATGACGTTGTAGCCCCGGATCCAGATTTCCCCTTCCTGCCCCCGGGGCACCTCTTCGCCGGTCTGGGGGTCGGCGCACTTGACCTCGACGCCGGGAATGGCCCGCCCCGAAGTGCTGGCGATCAGCTCCGGCGGGTCCTCGGGTCGACAGACGCTGACCACGCCGGTGGACTCGGTGAGCCCATAGGCGGTGACCACGGTTTCAAAGCCCAGCTGATCCTGCATGTCTCGCACCAGCTGCACGGGGATGGAAGCGGCACCGGTGACCCCCAGGCGCAGGCTGGACAGGTCGTAGCGCTCGCGGTGTGGATGGGCCAGCATCATCTCGTACATGGAGGGGGCGCCGGGCAGCATGGTCACCCGGTCGCGCTCGATCTGTGCCATGACTTCATCGCGATCAAAGGAGCGCACCGGCAGTATGGTGCAGCCGGCGATGATGGCGGCCAGCCAGCCGGCCTTGTAGCCAAAGCTGTGGAAGAAGGGGTTGACGATCAGGTAGCGATCGTCCTCCCTGAGCCCCACGGTGTCGGCCCAGCTCTGGAAAGCCCGGATGTTCTGCTCATGGCCTGAGAGCACGCCCTTGGGCTTGCCGGTGGTTCCCGAGGTGAACAGCATGTCGGCGGTGTCGGTGGGCTGGACCCGCTCGCCCTGGGTCAAGGCCTGCTCCTCGGCGATCGCTTCGCCGCTGGCGAGAAACTCCTCCCAGCTCAGCGCGCCGTCGCCTCCCTCGCCCTCCAGCAGCACACGCCGCTGCAGCGCAGGCAGTGCATGCCCGGCCAGCATTTCCAGGGGGGCGCCCTTTTCCAGTAGGGGCACGGTGAACAGCTGGCGGGCGCCGGAGCGGGCCAGGATGTCCGCGGCCTCTACGCCCTGCATGCGGTTGTTCAGCGGCACCAGGATGCCCCCGGCGCTCTGAATGCCCAGGGCCACCACGATCCACTGCCACAGGTTGGGCGCCCAGATGGCTGCCCGCTCACCGGGCTGCAGCCCCGCCGCCATGACGGCCCGGGTTGCGGCCACCCGCAGCGCCTCGAGTTCCCGGTAGCTGATCTGTCGATCGGCAACGGCCACGGCCGTGCGGTCACCGTGCCGGGCAGCGGCCCAGCGCAGCAGTCCGGGGGTGGTCAATGGAAGAGCGGAGTGAACGGCCATGGCATCGCCTGCAGTCGGATTCTGACAAAGTCGGGCAGTTTACCAGCCAAGGGAATGGGCTTCCACGGTGCGGGAAGGTCCGGGCCAGTGCCGGATCCGCGCCGCGAACGAATCGGCCGGCTCCCTCGAGGCGAGGCGCTCGGCGGGCCTTCCGCCGCTATGCGGCGGACTCACCGGGCCGGTCGGAGGCGATACTCCGGGGCTCAGCATAAATAAAATCAATATGTTATGGTGGTTCGATGATCCGGGCCATCTCCTCGCAGAATCCGGTCGCGCCCTCCCCAACGCTTGGTGGAGTGTGTCGCCCCTGCCGGGACGAGGCCCGCATCAGTCCACCCGGCCCCTGTCCATTGTTTTCCGTACCCGCGACCAGATCCCGGCCCGGAGCCACTGTCGGGGGCATGGGGCCAGGGTGACGCAAAGTCACTGATCAGGAAGGTTCATGAGGAAAAGAGTAGCCATACTGGGCGCTGGACCAAGTGGTCTCGCCCTTTTGCAAGCATTTGAAACCGCACGAAAATCCGGGGCCGAAATCCCCCACATCGTCTGCTATGAAAAACAGGGCGATTGGGGCGGGCTGTGGAACTACACCTGGCGCACCGGCCTGGATTCATACGGCGAACCCGTCCACAGCAGCATGTACCGCTACCTGTGGTCCAACGGACCCAAGGAATGTCTGGAGCTCGCCGACTACACCCTCGACCAGCACTTCGGTCGCCCCGTTCCCTCCTTCCCGCCACGGGCTGCACTCCGGGACTATTTCCTGGGACGGGTCAAGCAAAGCGGCGTGCGCCCTCTGATCCGCTTCCATACGGCGGTGCAGTGGGTCGACTACTGCCCCGAGCGCAAGGTGTTCACCGTCACCACCCGGGACCTGCTCCGGCAGCGCCTGAACAGCAATGAATACGACCACGTCGTGGTCGCCAGCGGGCACTATTCCACCCCCAACACTCCCGACTTCCCCGGCCTCGACCAGTTCTCGGGACGGGTCCTTCACGCCCACGACTTCCGCGATGCCCGGGAGTTTGCCGGACAGCACCTGCTGTTGATCGGCAGCAGTTATTCGGCCGAGGACATCGCGCTGCAGTGCCACAAGTACGGCGCCGGCTCGGTGACCATCAGCCACCGCAGTGAGCCCATGGGCTTCAACTGGCCCGAGGGCATCAGCGAGGCCGCCCTGCTCGAGCGGGTGGAGGGGCGCACGGCTCATTTTGTCGACGGCAGCCAGCGCGAGGTCGATGCCATCCTGCTCTGCACCGGCTATCTGCACCACTTTCCCTTTCTGCCCGACTCCCTGGCCCTCAGGACCGGCAACCGGATGTACCCCCCCGGCCTGTACAAGGGCGTGGTCTTTGCCCGCAACCCCGACCTGCTCTACCTCGGCATGCAGGACCAGTACTTCACGTTCAACATGTTTGATGCCCAGGCCTGGTTTGCCCGGGATCTCCTGCTCGACCGCATCACCCTGCCCGAGCCCGCGGCCATGTCGGCAGACATGGAGCACTGGCTGACCCGGGAGGCCGAACTGGAGACGGCGGAAGAGGAAATCGACTTCCAGGCCGCCTACATGCGCGATCTGCTGGACCGCACCGACTATCCAGCCCTGGATGTGGAGGCCATGGCAGATCAGTTCAAGCAGTGGCTGCAGCACAAGCAGGAGTGCATTCTGGGTTATCGGGAACAGCGCTTCCCCTCGACCCTCACCGGCACCCTCGCCGCAGCGCCCAACACCTCCTGGCTCCAGGCCCTGGACGACTCCAGCGAGTCCTGGTTCAAGCCCGAGGCCGAGGAGACCGTCGCCGAGCCGCGCCGGGTCGCCCACGGCTGAGGCCGCCGGTTCTGCCGCCCTGCCCGGACCTGCCGGTCCCGGGCGCGGCGGCGCCATTCACTACCCGGCAATTTCGCTCTCTGTCCAAGGAGGTTTCAGTGAAGGACGGCAACCTTCATCAGTTTTCCACTCTGGCCGTCATGGGCCTGCTGCTGGCCTTTTACGGCGGCACCTATCTGCTGACCCTGTTGATCAAGAAACAGCATGAAGACACCGATGCGTTCATGGTCTCCAACCGGGCCGTGGACTTCGGCATGGGCGCAGCCAGCATGACGGCCACCTGGATCTGGGCCGCATCCTTCTATGCCGCGGCCACTTCCGGCTATACCTATGGCCTGTCCGGCCCGCTGCACTACGGCCTGTGGGGAGCCCTGATGATTCTGTTCATCTATCCCTTTGGCCGACGCTTTCGCAAGCTGGCGCCCAACGCCCACACCCTGGGCGAACTGATCCATGCCCGCCACGGCTCTTCCAGCCAGCTCATCCTGGCCGGCTCCAACGTCCTGGGCAGCACCATCAGCCTGATGGTGAATTTCACTGCTGCCGGCGCCCTGGTGGCGGTGCTCTCGCCCATGCCCTTCCAGGTGGGCGTCATCCTCGCCGGGGTCGGCGTGCTCAGCTATACGCTGTGGTCGGGGTTTCGCGCTTCGGTGCTGACAGACTTTGCCCAGCTGGTGGCCATGATGGCCATCGCCATCGTCATCGTCCCCACCCTGCTGTTTGCCGTTGGCGGCACCGACACGCTGATGGCCAACATGGACCGGCTGACCGCAGAACAGGCCAACCTGTTTTCCATGGAGGCCCTGCTCAATCAGGGGGCGCCCTTCTTTGTCGCGGTGCTGGCCTACTCCATTGGCAACCAGACCATTTCCCAGCGCCTGTTTGCGGTGCGCGAAGACCACATCAAGCCCACCTTCCTCACCGCCACCCTGGGCTATGGATCCATCGTCATCGGTTTGGGCATGGTGGGGCTGATGGCCCTGCTGGTGGGCATCGAGCCGCTGGACGGGAATATGAACAACCTCATCCCGCAGATGGTGTCGCTCTATCTGCCGGCAGGCTTCGTCGCCCTGTTCTTCATCCTGGTCATCGGCTCCCTGTCCTCCACGGCAGATGCCGACCTCTGTGCCCTGTCCGCCATCGTCATGGCCGACATCTACGGGAAGAACATCGCCAAAAACAAGCCCGACCCCCGGCGCATGCTGCTCATTGGCCGCCTCACCATGATCGTGGCCACCACCGTGGGCATTGTCCTGGCCAGCCTGGCCCTGGACATTCTGGTCATGCTGGTCTTCGTCGGCGCTCTCTGGGGCACCATTGTCTTTCCCGTTATCGCCAGCTGCTTCTGGGACCGGGTCACCAACACTGCCTTCAGCTGGGCCGTCCTACTCGGGCTGGCCATGTTCTGCATCGCCCGCTTTCAGCTGCTGCCGATGACCGCTGCGACGGGCTATCTGTTCGAGCTGCTGGCCGCCGTGGGCGGTGGAGTCGTGCTGGGACTGATGGGCTTTGGCTTCCTCGGCCGCCGCGCCGGCCTCACCGTGGGCGTGCTCACCACTCTGGTGCTGGCACCGCTGACCCTGGGCTTTCTCCGGGACTACCCGGTCCTGATGGCCTCGCTGACGGCCTATGGCGTCAGCACCATCGTCTGCGTCGCCCTGAGCCTGGTCAGCACCCAGCGCTTTGACTTTGCCACCATCCGCCAGCGCGTCCGCGACTACGACGACTCTGGCGCCGATGCCACCCCCCTGCAAGGAGGTTCCCCATGAAGACCTTCGCCCTCTCTGCCTACATTCTGGCCTGGCCACTGATGGCCTTGATCATCCTGGCGGTCATCGTCACCGCCACGGTGCGCGACCTGGCCCAGGCCCGGCGCGAGGGGCGCGACGTGGTCTAGAGATCGCCACCACGCGGCCCGGGCGGGGAGCTCTCGGTCAGGGATGGCGGGAGGCGGGCCCGGCCGCCGGCTCGGGGCAGATCGAGGGTCGGGCTCGCCGGGACGACCGGTGCTCTGGCTAGGTGCCCTCGTCGCCCGCCAACCGGTCCTGGGTGCGCAGCTCGAAGTCGCTGGCATCGTGCCGCTCGCGCAGCTGCTCGGAGGGGGCTCCCCAGTTGCAGTTGACCATTCGGCCCCGGCGCACCGCGGGCCGGCGGCTTACGCTCTCGGCCCAGCGCTGGACGTGGTCATAGCGATCGGCCTCCAGAAACTCCGCTGCCTCGTAGACCTCGTTTCGAACCAGGCGGCCGTACCAGGGCCAGATGGCCATGTCGGCGATGCTGTACTCTTCCCCCGCCACCCACTCCCGCTCTGCCAGGCAGCGATCCAGAACATCCAGCTGGCGCTTGACCTCCATGGTGTAGCGATTGATGGGGTATTCCAGCTTCTCCGGCGCATAGGCATAGAAATGGCCAAAGCCGCCGCCCAGAATGGGCGCGCTGGCCATCTGCCAGAACAGCCAGTTCAGGCATTCGGTGCGCCCGGCATGGTCGGCGGGCACGAACAGCCCGAAGCGATCGGCCAGGTAGAGCAGGATGGCGCCGGACTCGAAGACCCGCAGGGGCGGGTCCACGCTGTGGTCCACCAGGGCCGGGATCTTGGAGTTGGGATTGGCTTCGACAAAGCCGCTGCCGAACTGGTCCCCGGCCATGATGTCGATGAAGTGAGCGTTGTACTCCGCCTCGACGACGCCCCGCTCCAGCAGCTCCTCCAGCAGGATGGTGACCTTCATGCCGTTGGGGGTGGCCAGGGAGTACAGCTGCAGGGGATGCCGGCCCACGGGCAGGGTGGCCTCGTGGGTGGGGCCGGCAACGGGGCGATTGATGCTGGCAAAGCGCCCGCCGTCCCCCTGTTGATGCCACTGCCAGACCCGGGGCAGTTGCCAGGATTCAGCCATGATTCCTCCGAATTACCAGGGGTGATTGCCTGCTCAGACCAGCCGCTGCCCGCTCCAGTGCCACCGCCCCTTTCTTTCAGCGGCGATTCCCTCCCGCTCGAGCTTGATCAAATGCGCCCAGAGCGAGTAGCGAGCGACGGGGTGAAGGCTGGGATCGACCTCCGCGTACACGCGGGGAACCAGCTCGTCGAGGCTGGCCTCGCCCAGCTCCTGCAGGGCATCTGCCACCCTGGCCTCCCGCTGCAGGCGGTGGGCCACCAGGTGGCGAATTTCTCTCTCGGGATCGAAGATCAGCTGACCGTGGCCCGGCGCCAGCACCTGCACCGGGTGCTCGAGCAGGCACTGCAGCGAGGCGATGTAGGCCTGCATGTCGCCGCCGGGGGGAATGATGACCACCGTGGAGCCCTGCATGATGTGGTCCCCGGTCAGCAGCAGGCCCTCCTCCTCCAGCAGCAGACAGAAGTGATTGCCGACATGGCCCGGGGTGTGGATGGCCCGCAGGGTGAAGTCTGCCCCCTCCAGGCGGTCGCCATCGGTCAGCTCCCGGTCGGGGACAAAGGCAGTGTCCTGAAAGCCGTCGTCGGCGATGGTCTGGCCCAGCAGCTGCGCCCCGGTGGCTCGCGCCAGGACCTGGGCCGCCGGCGAGTGGTCGGTATGGGTGTGGGTGACCAGGATCCAGCGCAGCCGGTCGCCACAGGCCGCCAGCAGGGCGTCGATGTGCTCGGGCAGGGCAGGACCGGGGTCCACCACGGCCAGCTCCCGCTCTCCCACCAGGTAGGTGTTGGTGCCGGGGCCGGTCATCGGGCCGGCATTGCCAGCGGTCAGCCGCTGCACCCGCCGGCTCAGACGCTGTACCACGCCCTGCTGGATGGGCTGGTCCTTCATGGCCATGTCTCGCTCCCCCGCTCCCGTGCCGATCAGACCTGATCCAGCCCCTGGATGGGGACCTGCGGATCCACGTCGGCCTCGTAGTCGACCCCCTCGATGTCAAAACCGAACAACCGCAGGAACTCGTGGCGATAACCGCGGAAATCCGTCATTTCATGGAGGTTTTCCGTAGTGACCTGGCCCCAGAGACGCTCCACCTCCTGCTGTACCTCGGGCTCCAGCTCCCGGTCATCGGCGCGCAGCCGGCCCTCCTCATCGAGGGCCGGCGCGTCGCTGTACAGGCTGTCGCGGAACAGCCCATCGATCTGCTCGATGCAGCCCTCGTGGGTGCCCCGCTCCTTCATCACTCTGAACAGCAGCGACAGGTACAGCGGCATGATGGGAATGGCCGAGCTGGCCTGGGTGACCACGGCCTTGAGCACCGCCACCCGGGCCTCGCCCTGAAGGCCTTCGAGCTGGCGGCGAATGTCCAGCACCCGACGGTCCAGATCCTGCTTGGCGGCGCCGATGGTGCCGTGCCAGTACAAATCCCAGGTCAGCCGCTCGCCGAGATAGGTGTAGGCCACGGTCTTCACTCCGGGCGCCAGCACATCGGCCTCGGCCAGGGCGTCCATCCACAGCTGCCAGTCCTCGCCCCCCATCACCGCCACCGTATTGTCGATCTCCTCCTGGGTGGCGGCGCTCAGGGTCTGCTCCTGGACCGTCTCCCGGTCTGTGTTGATGCCCCGCTGCACGACATCCTTGCCGATGGGCTTGAGGGTGGACTGGTGCACGGTGCCGGTCCGGGGGTGCTGGCGCCGGGGGGCCGCCAGGGAATAGACCACCAGGTCCACCTGGCCCAGATCCCGCCGGATGACCTCGATGGCCTTCTGCTTCACCTCGTCGGAAAAGGCATCGCCGTTGATGCTGTGGGCATACAGCCCCCGCTCCCCGGCCAGCTGGTGGAAGGCCGCGGAGTTGTACCAGCCGGCGGTGGCGGGCCGGTTCGCCGTGCCCTCGCGTTCAAAGAACACGCCCAGGGTTGCCGCACCGGCGCCGAAGGCCGCGGTGATGCGGCTGGCCAGACCGTAGCCGGTGGAAGCTCCGATCACCAGCACCTTGCGCGGTCCATGCTCGATGGTTCCCCGCCGGGTTACGTGGTCGATCTGCTGCCGAACATTCTCCCTGCAGCCCTCCGGATGCGCCGTCACACACATGAAGCCGCGAACGCGGGGCTTGATCACCATACTGGATTCCCTTGTCGTGGATGGTTCTGGTCGTGGATGGTTCTGGATTGGCGCCGGCATTATAGACCGGCGCCACGGGCCTTTTCACCCCGACCTCCGGAGGCTGGTACCATGGGCCGCTGTCATTCCCACGAGGTACTGCCCATGGTTGCCGCCATGCTGACCCTGCACTTTCACCTGGAGGGTTGCCACTCGCTGAAGGAGCGACGCCAGCGCCTGGGTGGCCTGCGCGATCGTTTCGGCCGCCTGCCCCAGCTGGCCGTGTGCGAGGCGCCGGGCGAGCAGCTTCAACAGGCCAGCTGGCATTTTCTTGCCCTCGCCCAGACCCGCCCCCAGGTGGAGCGAACCCTGGAGCGGGTCGAGCAATTCGCCGCCACCAGCCTCGACGCCGTGATCACCGACCAGAGCCTGGAATGGCTGTAACCCGGCTCCGGTCCGACTCGCCTACAGCAACATCCGGCGGATGTCCCCCAGCAGCTCGACCAGGTGGGTCAGAAAGCGGCCGGCATCTCCGCCATTGAGCGCCTTGTGGTCATAGGACAGCGAGAGGGGCAGCATCTTGCGCGGCACGAACTCGCTGCCATCCCACACTGGCTTGACCGCCAGCCGGGACACGCCGAGGATGGCCACTTCGGGCGCGTTGACGATGGGGGTAAAGCCCTGCCCACCCAGGGCTCCCAGGCTGGACAGGGTAAAGCCGCCCCCCTGCATGTCATTGGGGGTGAGCTTGCGCTGCCGGGCCTTTTCCGCCAGCTCGGCCACTTCTTCGGCCAGCTCCCACAGTGACTTCCGGTTCACGTCGCGGATGACCGGCACCACCAGCCCCGCCGGGGTGTCCACCGCCATGCCGATGTGAATGTAGCGCTTGCGGACCACCTGCTCGTCCGAGGTCAGAGAGACGTTCACTCCGGGATGGGCCTGGAGCGCCGCGGCACAGGCCTTGAGCAGCAGGGGCAGCGGAGTCAGCCTTGTCCCCCGCTCCTCGGCCTCGGCCCGGAGACTGGTGCGAAATGCCTCCAACTCGGTGACATCGGCCTCGTCGAACTGGGTGACGTGGGGCACGTTCAGCCAGCTGCGGTGCATGTTGGCCGCCGTCGCCTTGTGCAGGCGACTCATGGGCTCGACGTCCACCTCGCCAAAGCGGGCAAAGTCTACTTCCGGGATGGCCGGAATTCCCGACCCCGACAGCACGCCGCGCCCGGCCATGACTTCCTGGACAAACCCCTGGACGTCGCTCTTGAGAATGCGCCCCTTGGGACCCGTGCCCGGGACCTGCTCCAGGCTGATGCCCATCTCCCTCGCCAGCTTGCGCACCGCCGGCCCGGCGTAGAGGTGGGTGGCCTGGGCCGCCTCGCGCTGGCCCGCGGTGGAGGCCGGGCCCACGTCATCCTGAAAGCTCGAGGGCTTGCGCTCGGCAGCAGGGGCCGGTGACGGCGCCGGAGCCGGCCGGCTCTCCACCGGCTCCGACTCGGGCCGGGCCTCCGCAGGGGCCGCGGCGGCCACTTCCAGCTCCAGCAGGGGCGAGCCCGTGCTCACCCTGTCCCCCTCAGCCACCTTGATGCTCCGCACCGTGCCGGCCATGGGCGAAGGCACATCCATGGAGGCCTTGTCGGACTCGAGCACCACCAGCGAGGCTCCCTCCTCCACGGTATCGCCGGCCCGCAGGGGCACTTCGATGACGTCCACCTCATCGCTGGTGCCGAGGTCGGGAACCCGGATCAGCTCCACCCGGGGCTCGCCGGCTGCCTCGGGGGCGGGGGCCGGCTCGGGGGCGGCCTCCGTCGATGCTTCCGCTGCGACGGCCTGCTCCTCGGCAGCCGGTGCAGGCGGTTCCGCCTGCTCTTCCCCGGCGTCGGCCCCCTCGAGGGAAGCCATCTCCACCAGGGGATCCCCGGCATTGACCTTGTCGCCTACCGCCAGGCGGATGGCCGTGATGCGGCCAGCCCGCGGCGAGGGTATTTCCATCGACGCCTTGTCGGACTCGAGCACGACCAGCGAATCCTCAGCCTGGACGCTGTCCCCCACGGCGACACAGATTTCGATTACCTCCACCTCGTCAGCGCCACCGAGGTCGGGCACGGGTATGGTTTCCGTTGTCACGTCAGCATCCTTTTACAGTGTTCGTTCACGATCCACTCCGGTTCAGGCCAGGAAGGGATCCTGCTTTTTCGGGTCGATGCCGAGGCGCTTTCGGGCCTGAGCCACATCGCCCTGTTCGATCTCACCGTCATCGGCTAGGGCCTTGAGCGCAGCCAGGGCGATGAAGTAGCGGTCGACCTCAAAGTGGTGGCGCAACTTTTCACGGGTGTCGGAGCGGCCATAGCCATCGGTGCCCAGCACGCTGTAGCGCATGGGCACGAAGGGACGCAGCTGTTCGCCATAGGCCTTGATGTAATCCGTGGCACATACGGCCGGCCCCCTGCGGTCGGCCAGCAGACCGGTGACATAGGCCTGGCGCGGCTCCTCGTCGGGGTGCAGCAGGTTCCAGCGCTCCACCTCCTTGCCCTCGCGGTACAGCTCGTTGATGCCCGGCAGGCTCCAGACGTCGGCGTCGACATCGAAGTCATTGCGCAGGATTTCCGCCGCTGCCCTCACCTCCCTCAGAATGGTGCCCGAGCCCATGAGCTGCACCTTGTGGGCCGCCTTGCGCGCCTTGCCCTCTTCCAGCAGATACATACCCTGGATGATGCCCTCCTCGACGCCAACCGGCATGTCGGGGTGCTCGTAGTTCTCGTTCATCGCGGTGATGTAGTAGAAGCAGTTTTCCTTTTCCTGGAACATCCGGCGCAGGCCATCCTGCACGATCACCGTCATTTCATAGGCGTAGGTGGGGTCATAGCTGCGGCAGTTGGGGATCATGTTGGCCATCAGCAGGCTGTGGCCGTCCTGGTGCTGCAGGCCCTCGCCGTTGAGCGTGGTGCGACCCGCCGTGCCCCCGATCAAAAAGCCCCTCGCCTGGGAGTCGCCCCCGGCCCAGATCAGGTCCATGATCCGCTGGAAGCCGAACATGGAGTAGAAGATGTAGAAGGGGATCATCGGGTAGTCGTGGTTGCTGTAGGACGTGGCCAGGGCGAGCCAGGCACAGTAGGCCCCGGCTTCGTTGATGCCCTCCTGCAGCATCTGCCCCTGCCGGTCCTCTTTGTAGAACATGATCTGGCTGGCGTCCTGGGGCGTGTAGCGCTGGCCCTGGGAGGAGTAGATGCCCATTTGCCGGAACATCCCCTCCATGCCAAAGGTGCGGGCCTCGTCGGGGACGATGGGCACGATGCGGGAGCCGATCTTCTTGTCCTTGAGCAGGGTCGAGAGCGTGCGCACAAAGCTCATGGTGGTGGAGATGCGCCGCTCCCCGGTGCCTTTGAGCTGCCCCTTCAATGCCTCCAGCGTGGGCGTTTCGAGGGCCTCAAAGTCGTCCTTCCGCGAGGGCAGGTAGCCACCCAGACGCTTGCGCTGGGCGTGCATGTACTTCATTTCCGGGCTGTCGGGAGCCGGGCGGTAATAGGGCAGGCCGGCCAGCTCGCTGTCCGGAATGGGCACGGCGAAGCGGTCGCGGAAGTGCTTGAGGCTCTCCAGCTCCAGCTCCTTGACCTGGTGGGTGGCCATAGTGGCCTCACCGGAGGTGCTCATGCCATAGCCCTTGACCGTCATGGCCAGAATGCAGGTGGGCTGCCCCTTGTGCTCCACGGCCTCGGCATAGGCCGCGTAGACCTTGTAGGGGTCGTGGCCACCGCGGTTGAGGTACATGATGTCTTCGTCCGACAGGTCCTTGACCAGTTCCAGCAGCTCGGGATACTTGCCAAAGAAATGCTCTCGGGTATAGGCCCCGCCGTTGGCGACGTAGTTCTGCAGCTCTCCGTCCACCACTTCATCCATGCGCTTGCGCAACAGGCCGGTCTTGTCCTTTTCCAGCAGCTGGTCCCAGTGCCGTCCCCAGACCACCTTGATGACATTCCAGCCGGCGCCGCGGAACACCCCCTCCAGCTCCTGCATGATCTTGCCATTGCCCCGCACGGGACCATCCAGGCGCTGCAGGTTGCAATTGATGACAAAGACCAGATTGTCCAGCTTTTCACGGCCGGCCAGGGCGATGGCGCCCAGGGATTCCGGCTCATCGGTCTCGCCGTCGCCCAGGAAGCACCAGACCTTGCGATCGCCATGGTTCACCAGCCCGCGGTTTTCCTGGTAGCGCATGATGTGCGCCTGGTAAATGGCCTGGATGGGACCCAGCCCCATGGAGACCGTGGGAAACTGCCAGTAGTCCGGCATCAGCCAGGGGTGGGGATAGGAAGACAGCCCCACGCCATCCACCTCGCGGCGGAAGTTGTCCATCTGCTCCTCGGTCAGCCTGCCCTCCAGGTAGGAGCGGGCATAGATGCCCGGCGAGATGTGTCCCTGGAAATAGATCAGATCGCCCAGCTGATCGCCATCGTTGCCGCGGAAAAAATAGTTGTAGCCGACATCGTACAGCGTGGCCGAAGAGGCAAAGCTGGCGATGTGGCCACCGAGCCCGTCCTCGTTATCATTGGCCCGCATGACCATGGCCATGGCGTTCCAGCGGATCAGCGAGCGAATGCGCCGCTCGATGAACAGATCGCCCGGCATGCGCTTTTCATTGGCCGGCTCGATGGTGTTGCGAAAGGGGGTGGTGATGGCCGCCGGCATCTTGGTGCCCGACAGTGCAGCGTGTTCGGCCAGGGCCTTCAGCAGAAAGGCAGTGCGGCCTCGGCCCTGGTGCCTGAGCACATCGTCGAGCGCATCCAGCCATTCCTGTGTCTCTTGTGGATCTCTGTCTTCTTGCATTGCTCACTCCCATGGACCTGTCCCGCTGCGACACCCGCGCGGACCGGTAGCAGGGAGGCTGGCGCAGCGGGCCGCAATCCCGGGACGGGACGACGTGGCGGCCAGAGCCAGCGGCGTCGGTACGGCAGCCGATCACCAGGTTCTCCGGATCTGCTGCAAGCCGCTGAGCGGCGACGCCCCAGCGCCGGGATCATCCGGCACCGGGCTACAGGTCTTGCGGTTGTGCAAGCAAACTTGTAAAAATTTTACACTCGTGGGGTGAATACGCAACCCCCCGCCTTTTCTCCGCCGTCCCTGCCCCGCTTCTGTCCGCATTCCTCCGCCTGACAGGGAGAGGGGGCGACGACAGGCAGTCAATCCCTGGATGGAGTCCCACCATCCTGTAGTTTTTTTACAAGCCCGGCAGGCGCGGCCTCTTCACGCCTGCCGGGGCGCTCTCGGGCAGTAGTTCCACCTCGATGCGGTGGTTGTCCGCAGCGACGCGATTCCAGTTGTCGGCCTGCAGTCTGCCCACCTGCAGGGGATAGTCGTGCCGGGGCTGCTCGCTGCCCAGGCTCTGCCACTCGAGGCGGATTTGATTGTCTCTCAGCAGGGCAGAGTGTTCCACAAAATGGTGAAAGCTCCCGCCCTGATGGGCGCCCATCTGCCGGGCCTCGTCCGCCGGCAGACCCAGGGCCTCACAGTCGGTGATCTGCAATTCGGGGGGCGCCAGCAGCCAGCTGCCGTCGACACCGCGGACCAGGCAGAAATCCCCGACGTGGACCTTGAGGCGAACGGTGCCAACAAAGCCCAGGCCATGCAACTGGGACACCAGCTGCTGCACCCGTTCCAGCCGGGGTCCACTGAGCGCCGGCTCGCCCCAGGGATAGCTGCCGGATTCGTTGATGCCCCACTCCAGCACCCGGTACCACTGCTGGTGCCGGGCCTGGAGCGCGCTCAGCTCGGCGCGGAGGCCGCGGTGCCGGTCGGCCTGCCAGAGCGCCAGCAGGACCAGAGCCACCAGCCCGGTCACCGCTGCCGCCCTCGGCCACCCCCGGGGGACAGCCGCCGCCTCGTCCCTCTGCACTCCCGACGGGCGCGGGGGCTCCGACCCCTCTAGCACCGGGGCGCTGGCGGGCAACTCGGCCTGGTCTTCGATCACCACCGGCGTCGGCGGCACCGCCACGGGCTGGCGGCGCTCCTCCACGCGGGCCAGCACCGCCTCCACATCTCCCTGTCGGGCGGGCTTGCTCAGCACGTCCACGGCGCCGAGGGCCCGCGCCTGGCCAAAGTACACCTCGCCATCCCGGGAGGTGTACATGACAATGGGCAGCGCTCGGGTGCGCGGCTCGGCCTTGATCGCCTTCAGCGCCTGGAAGCCGTCCATGCCCGGCATCAGGTGATCCATGAACACCACATCCGGCAGCTGTTCCCGGAGGTAGTCGAGCCCCTCTTCCGCCGAGGCCCGCAACACCACCTCGAAGCCCAGCTTTCTGAGCAGCAGCGCCAGGCTGTAGCGGGCGGTCTTCGAGTCGTCGACGATCAGCGCCTTGCCCATTCCCTTCACTCCCTGCCGCGCCCCGGCCCGCTGTAGACGGCGGGCCGGGCCGGAGCTCTTGCCGTCGTCAGGGCGCTCCCGTCGTGCTGAACGAATAATGCTTCACAGCTCGGTGAAAATCCGGCCAGGCGGTGATGCTCCTGCCCTCGGGGGCCTGCTCTCCATCATAGAGCCACAGTGCCCGGGGCGCCATCAGCACCTCTTCGCGGAAGACCTGCAGCCAGTCCTCGAAATCCAGCTGCTCCACGGCGGCCGCCAGTCGCTGCCGGCTGTCGAAGCTCGTCTCTCCCTGCATCAGTTCCTGCCAGCGGCGGGCCCCGGCTTCCTTCAGGCTGTTCGGCCGCTGGCGCAACTCCTCCGCCAGGCTGCTGCGATGACGCTCAAAGCGCGCTGCCAGCGCCTCGCCGTCCTGGCGGGCCCAGTCCTGCAGAAAGCGTCCCACGGTCTGCTGCAGCACTTCAGGCGTGGCGGTAGGTGACTGTACGATGAAGACCGCTCCCGGCACCTGCAGCTGGGGATAGGGTGCGGCCATGACCACATAGCCAAGCTGCTGTTCGGTGCGCAGCTGGCGGTAAAAGTCCGCCTCCAGCAGCCGCAGGCCCACTCCGAAGGCCGCTCTCCGGCGCAGCTCCAGCCCTTCGGCCTGCAGATACAAAACCAGTGCCGCGTCGGGGTGGGGACTGTCCAGGCCATGGCGCCACTGTCCCTCGGGCCAGGCGGTCACCCGGATGGGCACCGCCCTGCTGCGCAGGTTCGGCAGCGCCTCGACCACGGCATCCACCAGGGCGTCGGCCCGCTCCTCGCTGATGCTGCCATGGGCCAGCAGCTGAGCATGGGCCTGGTCGAGCAGGGTTCGACCCTGTTCCGCCAGGCGGTCGATCGTCACCCCGTCCAGGGCCGCCAGCAGCTGGGCTGGACTCCACCGGTCGGCGTAGAGGGCCGTGGCCAGCTCATCCAGCAGCAGGCGGAAAGGGGGCAGTTCGGCACGATTGCGCAGCTCTTCTCGATAATCCTGCAGCACCCGCTCCAGCACCCGGGGCTCCAGTCGAGGAGCCTTCAGCACCTCCAGCGCTCGCTCCATCAGCAGGGGCTGGCGGGGGCTGAATCCCTCCAGCTGGACGGTGATGCCGCGCAGGGTACGCCGAACTTCCACCCCCATTCCGGCCAGGTGGGCGGGGTAGACGAACTCGTTGAGCTCCTCGTTGACCATGCGCACATAGAGCTCGGTCAGCACGGCTGCCTCGGCGCGGTCCAGGGCGGCCGGGGACTGCAGTCCCAGGTAGACATTGGCCCGGGGCACCCCAAAGCGGCCATCCCGGAGGTGCCAGGCCTCGATGCCGGGGCGGGTCAGGCTGACCGGCTCGGCCTTCCCGGCCGCGACCAGGCTGGCGGCCAGGGTCTGGTCATCCACCACAAAGGGGTTGGCCTCCGGCCACTGCATGCCGGGAGCGGGCTCGGCCCGACGCCAGCGCTCCAGCAGCTCCTCATCAATGGCCGCGCTGTGGTAGGGCACGTCGTACCAGGGACTGCGGGCATCGCCTGCCACCTCAGGCGCGGTCAGCAGGACCAATCCCCGGTCCGGGCTCAGGCTGGCCAGCGCCTCGGCGATCTGCTCGCCGTCGTAATGGTCCATCGCATAGGGTCCCCTGAGCACGGCCTGGGCCGGATAGCGCTGCAGGGTGGCCGCCAGCTGGCTGGCCTCGTGGATGGGCGACCCCGCCTCGCGGTAATCAAACAGCTGGCGAAGGGTCAGCGCCTGTTCGTCGTACAGCTCGCGCCGGGGGCCCTCGCGGCGCATTTCAGCCAGCATTCCATACACCGCACCGACCACCTCCTCGGCGTGCTCCAGCCCCTCGCTGGTGAGGTCGATGGTGACCCGGAACACAGCACCGCCCCGGTATCGCAGCGACAGGCCCGACGCCAGCCCCTGGGCCCAGCCCCGGGCCTTGAGCCAGGACAGCAGACTGCCCTCCCCTTCGTGGCCCAGCACATTGGCCACATAGTTCCAGGGCTGGCTGCGCCAGTGGGGCATCGGGTCGGCCACCGGCCAGAGCAGATCCAGGCTGCGCAGCTCGCGCACCGGCTGGAGGGTTACCCAGCGCGGCGGCGCATCCGGCTCCAGCAGGGGGGCATCGATCACCGCCGCGGGCTCCCCGCCCGAGCGCACGGAGCGAAACCGGGGCCGCACCATGTGCTCCAGCTCCGCCAGCGACTGGGGGCCCACCACGACCAGCGCCATGCGCTCGGCATGGTAGTGGCGCCGATAGAAGTCCTCCATGGCATTCCGCAGTGCCTCCTCTCCCCCAGTCGTCGCCAGGGTGTCCAGATTGCCCACGGAAAAGCCGGCATAGGGATGGCCGGGGTTGACCACGGCCTTGAGCACATCCTGGGCCCGGCGGGCGTCATCGCGGATGCCCATCATGTATTCCGAGTGCACCGCATTGCGCTCCCGCTGGATGTACTCGGGGCTCAGCAGCGGAGCGACAAAGAAGCCACTGAACCGATCCAGGGCCTGCTCCAGGGCATCGGGCACCACGTCGAAGAAATAATTGGTGCTCTCAAAGGCGGTGTAGGCGTTGTGGCTGCCGCCATGGGCACTGATGAACTCCTGATATTCCCCCGCGCGGGGATAGTCTTCGGTGCCCAGAAACAGCATGTGCTCCAGGAAATGGGCCAGCCCGGGCCAGGCCGCCGGGTCGTGGCCGCTGCCCACCGAGACCTCCATGGCCGCCGCGGCCTTGTCGGCATCCGGGTCCGAGACCAGAAGTACTTTCAGGCCATTGTCGAGCACCAGATGGCGGTAATCCCGCTGGTCCCCCGCCGGCCGCTCGATGTCGGCATGTTCGCCCCCGACCAGTGCACAGCCCGCCAGCAGCAGTGCCAACACCAGGGCCACTGCCCCCCGCCACAGCCGCTCTTCCATCCCCTTGTCTCCCTGCCTGATCAAGACGCCCTCTCCCCTCGCTCTCGTTGAGTCCACCGCCGGCCCGGCCCGAGGTCTCAGACCTTTTCCAGCACAAACCGGAATTCGTCGCCCTGCTGCTGACTGGACAGCAGCAGATGACCGCTCTGCCTGGCAAAGACCTCAAAATCCCGCCTTGAGCCCGGATCGGTGCAGCGCAGCAACAGCTGCTGGCCACGGTTCATTCGATTGAGCGCCTGCTTGGCCTTGAGCAGCGGCATGGGGCAGTCCAGCCCCCGGGCATCCACTTCGATCTGCGACATCTTCCTTCCCTTGTTGAACCCACTGCCCGGCGCTCTTCGGCGCCGGCACATCATCGCACTGTAATGCATGCCGCCCCCGGATGACAGATGCCCCTCCCCGCGGTATCCCTGTCGCCCATTACCGGCTACAGTAGCCCCGTATGAGGAGTCATCATCCCGTGAGAGCACCGCTGCACCGACGCTTGCTGGCAGGCCTGCTGGCACTGATTCTGCCCCTTACTGCCGCCACCGCCCAGAGCCGGAGCGAGGAGCGCGCCATTCAGCTGCCCGCGCTGGGGGACAGCAGTTCGGGGCTGGTCTCATCGGCCCAGGAGCGCCAGCTGGGCCGGGCCTGGCTCAAGATGTTCCGCAGCCAGGTAGACATCGTCGATGATCCACTGCTGCAAAGCTATGTCGAAGAGCTGATCTATCGTCTGGCCAGCCACAGCCAGCTGGAGGACCGCCGGCTGGAAGTCGTCGTGGTCAACCATCCCACCATGAACGCCTTCGCCGTTCCCGGCGGGGTCATCGGCGTCCACAACGGGCTGTTTCTGTACGCCGATACCGAGGCCCAGCTGGCCTCGGTGCTGGGGCACGAGCTCGCCCACCTCAGCCAGCGCCACTTTGCCCGCTCGGTGGAACAGCAGCGCCGCAGCAGCCTGCCCACCATGGCGGGACTGCTGGCAGCCATCGTGCTGGCCGCCACCACCGGTGGCGATGCCGGCATGGCCGCCATGACCGCCACCCAGGCCGCCGCTCTGCAACAGCGCCTGGCCTTCAGCCGACAACATGAGCAGGAAGCCGACCGCATCGGCATGGAGACCATGGCTGCGGCGGGCTACGACCCGGGCGCCGCCGCCACCATGTTTGAAAACATGCTGGCGGCCTATCGCTACTCGGGCTCACACCCGCCCGAGTTTCTGCTCACCCACCCCCTGACCGAGAGCCGGGTCAGCGATGCCCGCAACCGCGCTCGTCAATACCCCCGCGGCATGCATGTCGATCCCATCGATTACCAGCTGATGCGGGCGCGCATCGACGTGCAGCTGTCAGGGCATGGCAGCCAGGTCATCCGGCGCTATCAAACCCGCCTTGAGGAAAACCCCGGGCCCCGCGCCGAGGCAGACCGCTACGGCCTGACCCTGGCTCTGACCGCGGCGGGCCGCTTCGACGAGGCCCGGGAGCAGCTCGCCCCTCTGCGGGCCTCCCGGCCCAACTCCTTGGCCTATATCCTCGCCGATGCCGATATCGACCAGGCCGAGGGCCGCCACGAGCAGGCCACCCGCACCCTGGAGCGAGCCCTGCGGGTCAACCCCGGCAACCACCCCCTGACCATGGCCCTGGCCCAGGCCCTGATGCAGCAGGGCGAAACCGAGCGGGCCAGAAAACTGCTGGACGAGCACGTTGAGCGGCGCCCCAGCGACCCCTTTGTCTGGTACCAACTGGCCGAAGTGCGCGGCCTTGCCGGCGACATCGTCGGCGTGCACCGGGCACGGGCGGAATTCTTTGTGCTCAATGGAGCCCTGCAGCAGGCGCAGCGCCAGCTGGGCTATGCCCTGCCCCTGGTCAGCGAGAACGATGTGGCCACGCTGCGCATTGAAGAGCGCATGCGGCAGATCGCCGACCTGGCCAGGCAGCTGGAGCAGCTGTAGTCGATCTCCGGAGTCGATCTCCGGGGCGGGATAAGTCGCGGAAGGGGCAGGGAAATGGAGCGTTCAGGGGCCGTCACGGTCTGACCGTGGACGACCCCTGAGGGCGGGGTCAGGCGCCGCTGGCCAGGGCCAGACCGGCGGTCGAATCACGGCGGGCCGCCGAGAAGTCCAGCATGCGCCGCAGGGGCAGCATGGCCTGTTCTGCCAGCGCCGGATCCACCTCGATGGCATTGCTGCCGTGTTCCAGGGAATCCGCCAGATTGTCCAGCGCATTCATGGCCATCCAGGGGCACTGGGCGCAGCTCTGGCAGGTCGCACCGCTGCCTGCGGTGGGTGCGATGACAAAGGTCTTGTCCGGCACCAGCTGCTGGAGCTTGTAAAAAATGCCCTGGTCGGTGGCCACGATGAACTGGGGGTTCGGCAGCTGCTGGGCTGCAGCGATGATTTGGGAGGTGGAACCCACGTGGTCGGCCAGATCGATGACCGGAGCCGGCGATTCGGGGTGCACCAGCACCGCAGCATCGGGGTAGACCTGCTTCAGGTCCAGGATGCCCTGGGCCTTGAACTCCTCGTGGACGATGCAGGCGCCATCCCACATCAGCATATCGGCCCCGGTCTCACGGCGCACGTAGTCGCCGAGGTGTTTGTCCGGCGCCCAGAGGATCTTGTGCCCCTGCTCGTCCAGGTGTTCCACGACCTGCAGCGCGATGCTGGAGGTGACCACCCAGTCGGCCCGGGCCTTGACCGCCGCCGAAGTGTTGGCATACACCACCACCTTGCGATCGGGATGGGCGTCGCAGAAGCGGCTGAACTCCTCCGGCGGGCAGCCGGTATCCAGGGAGCAGGTGGCTTCCAGAGTGGGCATCAGAACCCGCTTTTCCGGGGACAGGATCTTGGCGGTCTCGCCCATGAAGCGAACTCCCGCCACCACCAGGGTCGAGGCCTCGTGGTCGCGCCCGAAGCGGGCCATCTCCAGGGAGTCCGAGACGCAGCCGCCGGTTTCCTCGGCCAGCGCCTGCAGCTCGGGATCGGTGTAATAATGGGCCACCAGCACAGCGTTTTCCCGCTTCAGCAGAGCCTTGATCCGCTCGCGCAGGGCCTCGCGCTGCGCCGGCTCCAGCGCCGGGGAAGCACTGCCACCCTGCTCCAGATGGTGACGCACCAGCTCGACGCCGGCGGTGCTCGACTTTGCCATTGTGCTACCTCTCAAGGGTCAAAGGCATCGATGTCCAGGACATCCATCACAGGGCATTCTACCAAAAAACCGCCCGGGTCGACTCCCCTGTCTCCAGACGTGTTAGCCCCAAGCAGTAATGTCCTCTTTGCCCAATTCTAAAATGTCCTCTTTTGAATTGAGGAAGGGACGTGACGGGGGAGCACATCACCTTGAGCCATCAGGAGGTCGATCGGCTGGAAGTCATCCAGTCGATTCAGCGACGTCAGTTGAAGCAGGCAGAGGCTGCCC
>Ga0209487_1000892_pt1 | contig 26180 bp, 23 predicted proteins | sample Poulit2012_FD_187524 | JGI IMG/M metagenome (GOLD analysis project Ga0209487, IMG submission 187524) | Agricultural soil microbial communities from Georgia to study Nitrogen management - Poultry litter 2012 (SPAdes) (version 2) | ecosystem: Environmental > Terrestrial > Soil > Agricultural land...
GGCAGGTGATCGCTCAGATCGACCCGTCAGGTTTTGAGGCAGAGGTCAGCTCTGCCGAGGCGGAACTGGAGTATGCAGAAGCGGCTCTGGAGCTGGCACAACATCAGTGGCAACGGGTACAGCAATTGCGGGAGCAACAATTTGTCTCACCTTCAGATGTTGATGAGGCGCTCTCTGGCCTGAGACAGGCGCAGGCGCAAGTAAGTGTGAGACGGCATGCACTGGACAGGGCCCGTCTGGAGCTGAACCGCTCCACTATCTACTCCCCCACGGATGGAATCGTCATCTCCAGAAATGTGGATGTCGGGCAGACGGTAGCTGCCAGTCTGAGTGCTCCCGATCTTTTTGAAATCGCCACCGACCTTCGACAGATGCATATCTATGCCAATGTCTCTGAAGCGGATATTGGCCAGGTCCATGACGGACAGCAGGTCATCTTTCTGGTGGACGGACACCGGGATCGCACGTTCAGCGGTGAGGTCATTCAGGTCCGGAATTCGCCAATCATAGAGGACAATGTCGTCCACTACGAGACGATTGTACTTGTTGATAACAGTGAGCGTCTTCTTAAGCCGGGTATGACGGCCGAGGTGTCCATCATTACAGATGAGCGCGATGATGTGCTGCGGCTTCGCAACAATGCTCTCAGGGCACGCCTGCCTGATCAGCTCCTGCCCGATGGACATGATGAGGATCTCGAGGAGGGGCATCAGAGGGTCTACCTTATTCGTAACGGTGAATTGGTAGCCGGTTCGGCCAGAACCGGTCTCTCCGACGGGGTCTACACTGAAATTCTCGATGGGCTGGCCCTGGGGGATACGCTGGTAGTCGGGCTCTCTCTCAGTGCTGGCAACAATGGCAGCGGTGGCAGCCTGTTCAGAGGCAGTCAGGAGCAGTTCTGAACCAACTCCGGAAGAGCTAGTGGTGGACGCTATGACGACTGTCAGACTTGATGAGATAACTCGGATCTACCGTACAGGATCGATTGCTGTGGAAGCCCTTCGGGGCATCAGTCTGGAGATCTCATCCGGTGAGTTTGTTGCTATCATGGGAGCCAGTGGTTCAGGCAAATCAACTCTGATGAATATGATCGGCTGTCTGGACCGGCCAACCAGTGGATCATACTATCTTGAGGGTGAGGATGTGTCACAGTTCAATGCGGAGCAGCTGGCCAACGTGAGAAATGTCATGCTCGGGTTTGTTTTTCAGGCATTTCATCTGCTTCCCCGAACTTCTGCCAGAGAGAATGTAGAGCTGCCCCTGCTCTATCGTGAAGAGGATCTGAGCTGGAAAGAGATCCAGAAACGTGCCCTGGATGCGCTCTCCATTGTGGGCCTTCAGGATCGTGCAGATCATGCCCCGAATGAACTCTCCGGAGGTCAGAAACAGAGAGTGGCGATAGCCCGTGCCCTGGTTACACAACCTCGCCTCCTTCTGGCTGATGAGCCAACTGGAAACCTGGATAGCCGTACGACGCTGGAGATCGTCGACATCTTTCAGCAGTTGAACCAGCAGGGATTGACCATCCTGATGGTGACTCATGAACCTGAGATTGCCAGATTTGCTCACAGGGTCATCACCTTGAGAGACGGGCTGATCCGCAGTGACAAGACCATCGAACCGCAGAGTGCAGCCGAGGCTCTGGATAACTGGACAGATGAGGAGGAAGTCAGCATTTGAAGAGCAGCGCCATCCCCTATATCGCCTTTAAATCGCTTCGGCGGAATCCGATGCGGAGCCTGCTGACCACGTTGGGCATCATCATTGGTGTGGCTGCCGTTATTACGATGGTGGGTCTTGGACAGGGCGCAGGTGCTGAAGTCCGGGAACAGGTGAACCGGCTGGGACAGAATGTTGTGCTGGTCTTCCCCGGGGAGCGTTCGCTGGGTGGGGTCAGTATCGGAGGCGGCACTGCCAACACGCTGACTGCAGCCGATGCACGTGCGCTTCAGGACGAGATCCCCGAGGTGATCGCGGCCAGTCCCGAGGTTCGATCCCAGCGGGTGGTGGTTTACGGTAATCAGAACTGGTTCACACGAATATATGGCCAGTCGGCCGACTACCTGCAGATCCGTCAGTGGCCGATCGAGAGCGGAGAGATGTTTACAGAAGAGCACATCGAGAATGCATCTCTTGTAGCCGTGGTCGGTCAGACGATTGTTGAGGAGCTTTTTGACGGTTCAGACCCTATAGGTGAAACAATCCGTGTGAGAGGCCTGCCCTTGACGATTATCGGCGTACTGACCGCCAAGGGGATGTCGCTGATGGGTTCCGTACAGGATGACATCATCATCATCCCCTATACGACTGCTTTCCAGCGGGTGTCCGGACGAACCCATGCCATGGTGATCAACGTGCAGGTCTACAGTGAAGAGACCATGGATCTGGCCCGGCAGAAGATTGAGGATCTGTTACGGGAGCGGCACCGTCTTGCTCCGGATCAGGAGAACGATTTTACCATACAGACACAGGAAGAGGTGGCGCAGATGGCTACCGAGACCTCCAGAATCATGACCTGGCTTCTGGCATCGGTCGCCGGAGTCTCTCTCTTTGTCGGTGGGATCGGTATCATGAATGTCATGATGGTGAGTGTGACGGAGAGAACCCGGGAGGTGGGCCTGCGACGTGCTGTCGGTGCCCGTGCCCCCGATGTTCTGCTTCAGTTTCTGATTGAAGCGGTCATACTCTGCCTGATTGGCGGGATCGGCGGAATCGTGTTGGGAGTGATCGCCACAGAGCTCATCGCCACCTATGCAGGCTGGCCGGCTCTGTTCTCGACAGAGGCGATGATCATTGCCGTCAGTGTGTCCGCTGTAGTCGGACTGTTCTTCGGGTTCTATCCTGCATGGAAAGCGTCACGAATGGATCCGATCAATGCCCTTCGTTCAGAGTAGTTTCACCGAGCCTCACTCAGACCGCATTGACCAGTTCAGGTCGATACCTTGCTCTCCTGCTTGGGATCCATATCATACAGAGAGGATACCGTCGCCTGGATGGTCTTGTACCACTCATTCCCGAACTTGTCATTGATCAGATAGTAGTCCTGGAAATCTGGCTTCTTGATATTCATCTTCCACTCCTGATTCTTCGCTTTGAAGACCGGGTCGATGTGCAGCAGCTCGTGATAGAGCAGCATCTCGCGGGTATCATCATCGAGCATATCCCACAACTCCCCGGAGATCTCGATCAGGTAGTCATTGCCGGAGTAGTATTTCACCTCACGGGACGCTTTCATACACTTGGCCGCACGCTGTTTTGAAATATTGGGATAGACCAGAAAATAACCGATCTGTGCCGGGCCAAACTCCAGGTCGTACTTCTCAATCACCCGATTTGCAATGGCCTCCATTTCGGGTGATTCCATCAACTCTTTGTCGCTCAGTTTGATATCCCCTTTCGGGTCCAGAAAATCGTTGTCTCGCATCGTATCTCAGATAAAATAATTCAGTTAGCTGCTTTGAGAATCGCTGATGATACTCAAGTTGTGCCGGAATAAAAAGGTGAATGAGTGGATAAGAAGTCAGACGGCAGCCATAGCATCTACATCCTGTCGCTCCTTCTCCCGAAGCTCCATCAGTTTGAAAACCATTCTCTCCCGTACCAGTTCAGTCAGCTCGGCCGCCTGTTCAAGATCCATCCCCTCCGTAGGAACCGGATCCAGGACAACGAGCCGGACATCCACATTTTCGCGGAAGATCCAGCTGTTCTTGGGGAGACATCCCCGTGTACCGTCAATGACCATCGGCAGAACCGGCACCTGCTCACGAATGGCCAGTTCAAAGGCGCCCCGGTTGAACCGGTTCATCCTGCCATCCCTGGAGCGGGTCCCCTCTGGGAAGAACATGACGGATGTCCTGTTTCTCAGATAAAAGATCGCTTTTCTGAATGTGGTGAGCTTCTGACCTGCTGCTTTCCGGTCCACAGGTATATCACCTGCCAGTTTCATCATCCATCCCACCACCGGCAGTTGAAAAAGCTCTCTCTTTGCCACCCATTTCATCTCCCAAGGCAAGTTGGAGACAACCGGGATGTCGGCGTTCGAGAGATGGTTGCTGACCATGACATAGGGGTGCCGGTCATCAACAGTCTCATAGTCAATCAGAGTAACTTTCCAGAATGGATTGACCTTCGATATCAACTTGCCCAGTCTCCTGAACAGATAACCGGTGCGATATCGGGTTTCGTCTCGATCAACTAACCGGACGATCGCCAGCAGAGGCAGCCAACCGATGATCAGCAGGAGAATGGCGCTCCAGATGAACAGGGATTTGATCTGCTGCATGAGGATCAGTCACGTTTGAATCGGGGGATCACACTTTTGATCAGACCCCAGATCCCTTTGGAGGGTTTACGGGCCCGCTTGTTCCTCTCCCGGGCTTTCTCAACAATTGGCGGACGGCTTTCACGTCTGTTAAACCGGTGAGTAGACGAGCTCCGGATCTCCTCTTTTACGTCGTCAGACTGACCCGCGGCAACCTCCATCTCTGGCCCGGCTGGTGCGGCCTGTTTGGTTCGTCCGGCACCCTTCTTCTCCTTGACACGACTCTCAACCCGTTTCCTGTCGTCGGTATTCTCAACCTCACTTTTTCCATTACGGTCATCCCGTCTCCCCTTCCGGCTTGGTTCTGCCTGTTTTGAAGCGGAGGGTGTACGTTTCGAAGGTTTCGGACTACTCTGTCTGGAGGTGTCACTATCTCTGCTTCCTGAAGACCTGGCAGAAGATTTTCCAGACGATCTGGATGAACGGCTGCCTCCCCTTTTCTTAGATTCGGATGACCTGGAGGATGACTTTGAGGACGTTTTGGAGGTCGATTTTGATTCGGACGACCGGCCGGCAGATTCCGGCTTCTTGTCCCAGTAAAACTCGGTAGATTCGTCAAATGAGTCCGGCAGCCGGATCTTCTTGATCTGGTTCCCCTTGATGCTGTCGATCTCCTGAAACGCCTTGCTGTCACGGCGAGTTACAAATGTGACGGCGATTCCCGATTTGTCATACCTTCCGGTTCTGCCGATCCGGTGAACATAGTCATCTGAGCTCCTCGGGACATCGTAATTGATGATCAGCGAGATATCTTTAATGTCGATTCCACGTGCAATCACATTGGTTGCCACAATCACCGGAATCTCTCCGGATTTGAAGGCATTGAGCGCCTTGTTCCGCTCGTCCTGGCTACGGTCTCCGTGAATACTCCCCGCCTTGATCCCCTGTTTCTTCAGAAGTCTCTGCAGTTCATCCGTCCCTTTTTTGGTAGAGGTGAAGATGATACACGACTCCCACTCGATGGTGTCAAAGATATGCTTGACCAGCGGAATCTTCTGGTTGCTTCTTAGCAGATAGGCACGCTGTTCAACCGACTGAGAGGGTTTGGAGCGTGAGATCTCAACCCGCTCCGGATCCTTCATGATGGATGAAGCCAGTTTCTCGATCTCTTTAGGCATGGTCGCCGAGAAGAGCAGCGTCTGTCTGCTCTTCGGCATCCAGCTGATGATCTTGGAGATATCCGGCAGAAAGCCCATATCCAGCATCCGGTCCGCCTCATCCAGAATCAGATAGTCGACAGTAGAGAAGTCAATATTGACAATCTTGTTCTGGTCGATGAACCTGCCCGGGGTCGCCACAATGATATCCACCCCGGCTTTCAATGCCTTGGCCTGTGCAGAGAAGTCGCTGCCTCCAATGACAGTCGCAGATGTGATACCGGTATGATAACCGATGGCGAAGATCTGCTCATCGATCTGTTGGGCCAGTTCCCGTGTGGGGGTGAGGATAACGACCTTGATACCGTCCCTCTTCCCTCTCAATACCCGATCTACAATCGGGATAACAAATGCACCTGTTTTTCCCGTGCCTGTCTGTGCTGTTCCCAGTACATCTTTCCCTTCCAGAACCAGGGGTATCGCTTTCTCCTGAATCGGAGTAGGTTCAAGAAAGTTCAGATCATTCAGTCCCGAAATTAACTCTTCATTCAGGTTTAATTCAGTAAATTTCAAATGCTTTCCTATTTATAACGTGATTATACAACGCTTTTCAATGCAGTTGCTGTTAGAGATGCCCGGAATGGTAATAAATTAGGGTCTGAACCCGTCCATGTGGAGCGACAGGATCTCTGCCAACCCGTGGTCCCACTCAATCCAGGCTGTCTCTTGGCTGATGATCTATTTTTCCTGCTGGCAGAAACGATTCCGCGTTCTACACAAACGAAGCCACAAATGACGAGCTCTGATCACCTGATAGATGCTCCATGGGGACCTGGTCAGGTCCGGTCACTCCGGTTTCACAAAGGTACCTGACAGATACGGTGACCGGTCTTCCCCGCCGCGGGGCTGTTACGGTACCGATCTGCAAGACTACTGATTCACAACCGGGTGTAATTCAGTGCTCAATATAAGAAGATTCTGTGAAAATATGATGAGGTATCAATTATGCGCTGAAGACTAACTTTCTATCCAGATTGAAAAAAACTATATTGCCGGATTATTGCCCAGCTTAACTAATCCATCGTAATATATGAGTATGAGTTTTATCAAATTTATAGCACCCACATCCCTGATGTCTCTACTGTTGGTGGCCACAGCGTGTGATCAGAATATGCAGACAGATGGTGATCCTGAAACCGGAAGCAGACTGGATACAGTCAGCTATAGCCTGGGATACTTCTACGGATCATCCATGGCCAATGAAGGAATTGAGGAGTTTAATTACACCAATTTTGTCAGAGGTCTCCGAGCGGCTGTTGAAAAACAGGACGCTCATTTCGATGAGATGTCGATGCAGATGGCCCTTCAGAACTTCCAGATGGATCTGCAGCAGATCCAGCAGCAGCGGGCAGATCAGGCTCGTCAGGAGTCAGATCAGTTCCTGGCAGAAAATGCTACGCGCAATGACGTTCATGTCACAGACTCAGGTCTCCAGTACCGAATTATCGAGCAGGGTGACGGAGCCAGTCCGGATGAAGATTCCGTTGTTCGTGTCCACTATCGCGGGACGTTGATCAACGGTGAAGAGTTTGACAGCTCTCACAGCCGTGGAGAACCAGCTGAATTTCCACTTGATCGTGTCATTCCGGGATGGACCGAAGGCTTGCAACTGATGCAGGAAGGCGGGGTCTACGAATTTGTGATTCCGTCCGATCTGGCGTATGGAAATAACCCCCCTCCGGGACCGATCACCGCTGGTGCAACCCTCATTTTTGAAGTCGAGCTTCTCGAAATCGTTGAAGAGAACGGTAATGGGGAGTAATTTCTGAAGTACCCTCCACATATTTCGAATCTGAAGTCCCGGCAGAAATGACAAATTTGTGCCGAATTTAAAAATCGTGCGGTGATCGCTTCATCGCACGATTTTTTTTATCCTGTATTTATGGATCTGCTTACCAATACCATGAAAATCCGGAACCGGGCTCTCGAGCTGGGGTTTGATGCCTGTGGATTTTCCAGGGCGGAGCCTCTTGACCGGGAAGCCCGCAGGCTTGAGGAGTGGCTGAACCAAGGCCGTAATGGCCAGATGGGCTGGATGGAGAACCATTTTGATAAGCGTGTTGATCCTCAAAAGCTGCTTCCGGGTACCCGAAGCGTCCTGTCTGTGATCGGGAGTTACCATTTCGAAGAGAATCAGGAGTATGACAGCCGGCCGGATGTACCTAAAATCGCTAAATATGCCAGAGGCCGGGACTATCATAAGGTGTTCAAGAAACGTCTGTTCCGGCTCTTTGACTACATGAAAGAGACCATCGGAGACATTAACGGCCGTGTCTTTGTTGACTCAGCACCCGTTATGGATAAAGTCTGGGCAGAGAGAGGTGGTCTGGGCTGGATCGGAAAAAACAGCAACCTGCTGAACCGCGAGATGGGCTCCTGGTTTCTGATCGGAGAGATTCTTGTAGATATTCCCTTTGTCTACGATGCGCCTGTGACGGATCACTGCGGGAGCTGTACACGCTGCATCGATGCCTGCCCTACGGATGCGATTCATGAGCCTTATCAGGTGGATGGCAGCCGCTGCATCTCCTATCTCACTATCGAGCTCAAAGAGCAGATACCTGATGAGTTTCATGAGGCGATGGGATCCTGGATGTTCGGCTGTGATATATGTCAGGATGTCTGCCCCTGGAATCGGAAAGCCGCACCGGGTCATATTGAGGATCTGAAGCCCCGCACGAAACTCTTTATTGAGGATCCTGAAGTGTGGGAGACGCTGAAAGAGGAGGATTATGATAAACTGTTTGAAGGAACTCCTGTCAGACGGGCGAAATATCCGAAATTTCTCGAGAGTGCGGCGATTGTCTCAAAAAATCTCAAACTAAGGCTGAAAGAGAGTCGGTAGGAACAGGTTCATAAGAAAATCTAAGCCGATTCAGCCGACACATGACCCCGGAATACAGACCTGATACATTAGATAAGGCGGGTAAGGAATGGTTTTTCGCAGCAGAGAGTTTCCACAGAGTATTCACAGTAATATCAGCTCTATCTGCACCTAAATAAAATAGCAACAGTTATGTATAAATATCTGACCCCCATTTTATTAGCTCTGTTTGTCATTGGCTTCTCATCCCGGGCAGAGGCACAACAGAATCAACAGAATCCCCCCTATACCATTGGCGTAGGTTTGATGTACGGAACGGAGATCGAACAGCTGGGAATCCGCGTCGACGGATACTACACGATCAATCCGGATATTCGTGCGGGTGTTGGTCTCGGCTATTTCTTTCCGGATGATTTTATTGGAGGCGATCGTAAGTGGTTTGATCTCGACCTGAACGGGAACTACTTCGTATACAGTGAAGAGAGTCTTTCGATCTACGGACTGGCCGGGCTTAATATCGCTTTTCTGACGATTGATTTTGATGGTATCGACAGCGAAACCGAAACGGAGATTGGTCTCAATCTGGGGGCGGGTGTCGAATACAATGTCAACTTTGCCAATCTGTTTGGCGAGGTGCGACTGGGTGGGATAGGCAGTGACGCTGATCAGCTTGTGCTTGCAGCAGGCCTTCGATTTGGCCTATAGGCTGCAGCCGGGTCCTTAACCAGCCGGATCCTTGAGCAACCGGTTACTTAACCAGCCGGGTCCTTAACCAGCCGGAGTGCGATCCACTCATAACTCCCCGGCTCCTCTTTCAGGTTCAACTCCTCTTCCAGGTTCAGGGCGTACTCACCCGCTTTACGCAGGACGTGATCACGATCTTCTGCCAGTAACCCGGAGAGAGCAAGATGTCCGCCATCAGACAGAAGGGATGCGAGTGCAGGGAGCAGTTCCAGGATCACATTTCGGTTGATGTTGGCAAGAATCAGATCCCACCGCGTATCCTCCGGAACGGTCTCAATACTGCCGGGCCGGATCTCTATCCGGTCCGCGACCCGGTTGATCAGGATGTTTTCCTGTGCATTTTCGACACTCCAGGAATCCACATCAAATGCGACGATGGACGATGCGCCAAGCTTTGCAGCGGCAATGGCCAGAACTCCTGTCCCTGTCCCGACATCGAGTACTGTTCTCCCTTCCGGGTTCAGTCCTGGCAGCATTTCGAGCATGAGCCGGGTCGTCGCATGATATCCCGTACCAAAAGCCATTTTTGGATCTATCTCAAGGAGTATACGCTCCTCTGGTACCGGGGATCGGGACCATGTGGGTTTAATGTAGAACATCCCGATCTCCTGTGGCTGGATCGTCTGTTCCCAGGTCTCATTCCAGTTCTCCTCTCTGATCTCCTCCATCTCAATATAGTTATCACCGGGCAGACCGATCAGTAGCTGCTCAATGTACTCCCGGTTGACATCATTGAAATTGGATTTGGTGATAAACGCTTCCAGTTGATTGTCGAGCTGCTCAAACCCGTCAAAGTCCAGCTCGACAAGTTCAGATATCAACAGTTCATGATAGTCATCCGGTATCCGGATAGTCAGCTTGAGCCAGCTCACTCTCTCCTCCATCTTGTTATTAAAATTCTCTTTCCGTATACGTCAAATGAGGATCATCTGATCCGGTTATAGATCATTTCAGCCATCAGACTCCCCACTGCCTGCAGAGTCTCTGTGTCGATAATATCCAAATTATCCTCATGCGTGTGCCACCAGGGCGGAAACACCGCCAGACCGCTCTCACTCCTGCTGTGGTGAATGATGTCGATCATTGGAATGTCGGTATGACGATTCACCATCAGATGATCATCGGATATGAATGACCCCCCTTCATCGGGAAACATGTCACCATATGAGAGTTCATGAGCCAGATCCCAGACTGCGTGAACCAGAGAGGGAGCATAGCGCAGAGAGTAGCCCTCTTTGTAGAATGTAGCCCCTCTCCCGCCTACCATGTCAAGCAGAATGCCGAATCTGGGGCTGTATCCCGGTACCGGCTGATTCAGACTCCAGTATCTTGAACCGAGAAAATAGAGGCTCTGTTCACCGGACCGACCGTAATCTTCACCGTCAAACAGGATGATGTCCACGCCTATCGGAGGAGGATGTTCGCCAAAAAGACGTGCCAGCTCGAGGAGAACTCCGACACCGCTGCCGCCATCGTCAGCGCCCAGTATCGGTTCATCCTGCCGGTCCTGATCCTCATCGGCCCTGGGGCGGGTATCCCAGTGTGCAGCCAACAGAATCCGATCCCTATTTTCAATATTGAACGCCGCAATGATGTTGTGCAGCTCCAGCATCTCGCCGTCATACCCCTCCTGCTGGAATGACTGGACATAGACGGCCGACTCTCCCGCGTGAGCCTGGAGTTGATCCACAAGATAGTCCCGGGTCAGTTGATGGGCTTCAGAGTTGGGTACTCTGGGACCAAAGCCAACTTGAGTCTCGATGTGGTGCCGGGCACTGTCTGCAGAGAAGACGGGAACTTCACGCCCCTGAGGATTGAACCTCAGGGAGGTGCGTTCATCATCCTGGCGGCACTGGACCAGTAGAAGTGAGAGGAGCAGAAGCAGCGTTACCGGAAGAGAGAGCTGTCCGACTCTCCATCTGTCAATCATCCGTTCTGCTGCTCAATCAGACGGGCTGCCCTGAGGATTTTTCCTTCCTGAAAGGTATCACCCATAAACTGGACTCCCACAGGCAGACCCTCACTGTTGGTGCCGGCCGGTACGCTGACTCCACAGATACCCGCAAGATTTGCAGATGAGGTGTAGATATCATTCAGGTACATCTGGACCGGATCCTCAATCTCAGCTCCTATATTAAAGGCGGGGGTGGGAACTGTCGGAGAGACAACCACATCAACTTCGTTAAAAACGGTGTCGAAATCCTCTTTGATCAAACGGCGAACTTTCTGGGCCTTACGGTAATAGGCGTCATAGTAACCGGCACTGAGGACATAGGTACCCAGCATGATCCTGCGTTTGACCTCCATACCGAAGCCTTCGGTTCGCGATTTCTTATAGAGTCTGATCAATGCCGAGTCGAGTCCAGCGAGTTTTTCATTCAGACTCTCCTTTTCAGCCGGGTCAGCGGCTTTGGCAAGCTCCTGCTCAAGCAGTTCCTGCTCCTCTCTAAGCTCCCGTTTCACCTCCCCGATATCCGCACGATGTCCATATCTCACACCGTCAAAACGGGCAAGATTACTTGAAGCTTCTGCTGTAGCCAGAATGTAGTAGGTCGCAATTCCGTACTTCATGTGAGGCAGATGCACCGGAACGGTCCGGATTCTCTTATCCTTCTCCAGCTCATCCAGCCTGGATCTTACAATTCGTTCTACCTGCTGATCAAGCCCCTCTCCAAAATACTCTTCAGGAACTCCTACCGTCAGAACCCCATCCTGCTCCAGATCGCTCGCATAATCAGGGACTGCCCGGTTGGAAGAGGTGTTGTCTGCCGGGTCGTGTCCGGCTATGACGCCAAGCGTACGTGCGGCATCCTCGACGGAGGTAGCGATGGGTCCAATCGAGTCAAAAGATGAGGCATAGGCAACCAGACCATAGCGGGAGACTCTTCCATAGGTCGGTTTCAATCCGACCACTCCGCAATAGGATGCAGGCTGGCGGATCGAGCCTCCACTATCTGAGCCCAGCGAGATACTGCACATGTCGGAAGCCACCGCAGCGGCACTTCCGCCACTGGAGCCACCGGCCACCTTGTCTGTGTCGTGCGGGTTTTTGACGGGTCCGTAGATGGTATTTTCGTTGGACGAACCCATCGCGAACTCATCCATATTCAGCCTGCCAATCAGCACGGCATCTTCACTACGGAGTCTTTCGATCACTGTGGCATCGTAGACACTCTCAAAGTTCCGAAGCATATGGGAAGCGCAGGTGGTCTTCTTCCCCTTTTCGGTGATCGCATCTTTGATTCCGAAAACAGAGCCGGCCAATCGGCCGGCCTCTCCGGAATCTATTTTGCTCTGTATCGATTTCGCCTGCTCTCGGGCAGACTCTTCATCGACAGAGATAAATGCATTAATAGTTGGATTTTTTTCCCGGATCCTGTTCAGATACTCATCGACCAGTTCCGGCACACTCAGCTTACCAAGCTGCAACTGCTTGCGGGCAGCGCTGAAATTACTCATTTAAGAAAGGTTGGATCAGTTGACGTTGCCGTTATCGCTACGGTCACTTGCTTCCGTGCGGGAAGCACCTGCTGGCTCAGGAGTCCGATCCTCACTCTTGCCAGTCTCTATTTCCCGTTTGATGTCATCAGATGCTTTTCTGAACTCTTTGATTCCCTGCCCAAGACCTCTGGCCAGTTCGGGAATTCTTTTGGCACCAAAGAGCAGCAGAACTGCAAGCCCTATGACAATCCATTCCATTCCTCCAAAACTTCCCATAAAATAATCCTCATCAATGATGGTTAAGAAACAGCTGTGATTGCTGGAAGATAAGAAATAATTTCTTCCCTGATGAAAAGGAGCAGAATTTCGCTTTCAAATAGCCGAAATATTTGCTTTTTTCTCCAGCATCCATTTTATAGCTACCAGTATAGGATACGAAATTCAAATAACCTAATAAAAAAATATGATCTGGACAGTAGAGTTAGCAGCAGCACTTGATGACGCCCCGTTTCCTGCAACAAGAGAAGAACTTATCGAGTGGGCGGAACGAAACGGTCTGCCCCAGCAACTTATCGATAATCTTTATGAACTGGACGAGATTGAGGAGGGTGAAGACACCATCTATGAAGGGATTGAGGATATCTGGCCCGACTACATTCGGAAAGAGGACTTCTTTCATGGGGAAGAGGATGAGGGATTTGATTATGATGACGTCTAGTTCCCTTTTTCAAAGACCTGACGTCTGAATCACACCCTTACAACTATATGATGTTAACCCTGATGACGGCTGAAATCCAGTCTCTTTGACTCTCGCCAGAGAATATCGGTTGTCATCATCGGTTGTCATCAATGGACCTCTTTCTGACTCCACGGCTGCATGTCACGTGCAGCCGTTTTTCATTTTTTAAACCCCCACGGACTGTGCTTCGATATTTCTGGTCTGTTACAGTTATCCTGCTCTGTCTGATCATGTTGTGTGAACCGGTTGACGCACAACAGACAGAACAGACCGAAGAGGCGACCGGAGAGGAGGTGGTGCGTAAAATCCGGTTCTCCGGAAACAGCCATGTGGGTAACAGAACCCTCAGGACCCTCATCCGTACCCGTACCAACAGGGAGATGCTGGGTATACCGCGTTTCACTCCGTGGTACTACATCTACCAGCTCACCGGCCGCTTTGGAGAATCTCCTGCCCTGCTTGACCGTGAAGCGGTGGCGGGTGATATAGAGCGGATCCGCATCTTCTATGAGAACAGCGGATTTTTTGATGTTGAAGTGGATACCTCCATCATTGAGTACAGAGAGAACCGGGTCGAGGTAACTTTTCTGATCGATGAAGGACCTGCTTCCGCTATCCGCTCTGTCTCCTATACCGGATTTCCCGATCTCGAACCCCCGGTCGCCGAGCGGTTCTATCAGAGCACCCTTCTGGGCCGGAGTCAGATCAATGATTCGACATTTGCTGTAAACCGGCAGTTCAACGCTCAGATGATGAGATCTGAGCAGACCCGCATCATCAATTTTCTCAAGGATCAGGGATATGCTTCAGTTCAGAGAGATTCGGTACGGGCCCTTGTAAAACCGGATGAAGAGAATCCGCAGCTGCTCGATGTTCTCTACCGCATCAATCCGGGACGAAGTTATACGTTCGGAGATCTCTACATCAACCTGGCCGGACCAGGTTCAGAGGAGTCTTACGATGAGATCCGGACCATCACAGGAGAACCTCATACCACCGGCGGAAAAGCCATTCATATGGCGAAACAGGAGTCGGCACAGTCACGATTCAGCCTGCTCTCGGATCAAGTTCTGTTTCGGCCGGGCGATACCTTCAATAACTCCAGATATCTGCAGACCATCAACGCTTTCCAGAATCTGGGGATGATGAATATCCGAGGCTTTGGCCTCACCCAGGATGCCTCCCGGCAAACATTCGCCGGCAGTGAGATTCCCGTCTATTTTGATCTCCAGACCCTTCCGAAACACTCGGTACGAGCGGAGTTTTTCGGGATGCGACGCTACGGTTTCGGTACAGGAGTCGGGGCCACCTACACCAACAACAATCTCTTCGGAAAGGCTGAAAACCTGACCTTCGGTGTCAATACCAATGTGGAGCTGGTCACATCCGGAGAGTTCACCAACAGTGGAGGGGTCACCCTGTTCAATACCTATCAGGCCCAGCTGGACTACTCCATTCCGCGGCTCAATTTTCCCTTCAGCTCCCTGGACAGGAACCCGCTCTTCACAAATGGCCGGACGCGGTACCAACTCACGTACGGCCAGTCGTATCAGCCGCTGTTCGATATCAACTCCGACATCAGGTTCAATCTGAGGTATGAGGTGATGCATACGCCTCGCTTCAGCAGCTTTCTGGATCTTATCCAGCTGGATATTGTGGATGCAGATCCGTCGGCAGATTACCTTGCATTTCTGCGCAACCAGTTCCGGCAGCATCCGGATGAACCTGACGAGGTCGTAGAGGGGCGATTTGAATTCCAGCGCATTATGGAGGACTTCAGGCCACAGTTCTCATCGCTGATCCGCTACACCTTTCGCAGTCACAATACGAACCTGATCAAGCGGAACTACGGATACTTCAGTGAGTATTCTATCGCAATCGGAGGTAACATCCCCTATCTGTTCGACCGGTTTATCATCAGCCCCGGAGTGATCGAGGGCAACCTCCCCTCTCCCCTGGGTCTGTCAGAAAATGCTCTCAGTTACAGTCAATTTGCAAAACTCTCGCTGGATTATCGGAGGTATATCCCTCTGGGAACCGATGCTGTCTTTGCATGGCGTGCCTTTGGCGGGTATGCCCATCCCTACAATAGAAGTACCACTATTCCTCTGAGCAGGCGGTTCTTCGCGGGTGGCAGTAACGACATCCGGGGGTGGCCTCCGTTCCGGCTAGGCCCCGGGGGAATAGATCCGGATCAGGTGACCGTAAGCGGTGGAGAGATCAAACTGGCCGCATTTGCCGAGTTTCGTCAGGTTATGTTTGAAAACATGTTCGACGCAGACTGGTATCTTGCACTCTTTACAGATGCAGGGAATGTCTGGTACGGACCCAGAAGTGATTTCACTGATCATGAGCAGCGGGATCTTCTGGAGGATGGAAAATTTTCCTTTGATCGCTTTTATAAAGAAATTGCCGTTGGAACCGGTTTCGGGCTCAGAATGGACTGGGAGTTTCTCGTTGCCAGGGTGGATTTCACCTTTCGTTCACATGACCCCCAGCTGGGCTGGTTTCAGAACAGACGCGCATACTTCAGTTTCGGAATCGGACACTCCTTCTGATCCACAGGCCTTTCATGAGAATCTACCCTTAACAGCTCGTACATGTCATGTTCAACAGTCCCAGGATCAAAAAAGTGAAGAACCAGGCGAATCTAATATTTAATGCCCGACTTCTTTCAAGTCTCTCTCCCCTTCAGCGGCATGAGTTTCTCCAGTTGTGCCACCGCAGAGAGTACAGGGAGGGTGAGGTCATCTATTACCAGAACGATCCGGGAACCGGTATGTACTTTATCGAATCCGGACGCGTTGAGCTCATCGCCGGTGAGGAGAAGAGGGATCAGCCGGTTCTGAAGCGTGAACTTCAGGCTCCGGAGAGTTTTGGAGAGCTTTCAATCGGGTATGAGTTGCGGCGAAGATCGTCAGCCATCTGCCTGACAGATTGCATCCTGCTCGGATTTTTCAAACCGGATTTCGAGACACTGAAGAGACGATATCCTGAGATAGCTGTCAAATTTCTGGAGACACTCTCAACGATGGCGATGAAGCAGCTCGAGAAGGCAAACCGAAAGCTGGAGGAGCTTTCAGGGTCTTCAACTGCTCTCTCCATACAAATTTTCACAGGAGATGAAGAGGATGATCTCCAGGAAGAGTGAGTTCATATAATTTTTTTTACGGAGTTCTGACAGGAAAATAGCTGTGGATCAGGCACTATGAGTAACGGACGTGGATCGGGGATCATGAAGAAAGGTAGTGAAGTAGAACTGGTGATCGACTCAGCAGCGTATAAGGGAAAAGGCGTGGGGCGCCACAATGGCATTGCAATATTTGTTGCCAATACGGCCCCCGGCGACCGGGTCCGGGCCAGGATAGTTCGTCGCAAGAAGCGCTATCGGGAGGCGAAGTTGCTGGAGATTCTGGAGCCCTCCCCCATTCGTCAGACGCCCCTCTGCCGGCATGCCGATGTCTGTGGCGGATGTACCTGGCAGCATCTGCCCTACTCTGAGCAGATCCGCATAAAAGAGGATCAGGTGAAAGATCACATCTCCCGGATCGCTCAACTGGATCCTTCACTGGTGAAACCGATTATCGGGTGTGATCAGGAGTTTTACTACAGAAACAAGATGGAGTACAGCTTCGGAACACGACGCTGGCTGAGCAGAGAGGAGATTGAGCAGGAGGAGTATGTGGATGACACCGGGCTGGCAGCAGGCCTCCACGCTCCCGGCCGCTTTGACAAGATTCTCGACCTCCGGGAGTGCCACCTGCAGGACCCGGTCTCTTTCCAGATTCTGGATCAGGTGCGGAGCTACTGCATGATGCACGATATCCCCGCCTTTGATACCCTCGCCAATGAGGGGGAGATGCGTCATTTGGTGATCAGAAACTCACATGCCACCGGGGAGCTGATGGTCGATCTTGTGACTTTCACCGATAACAGAGAGCGCATAGACAGACTGGCTGCACATCTTGCAGAAACTTTTTCGGAGATCACCACGATCATCCATACCGTCAATGATCGCCCCTCCCCCACAGCAACCGGACGCCAGCGGGTGATCACGGGTTCCGGTACGATCACCGACTCGATCGGAGGGTACAACTTCCGTATTGATCCCGATGCTTTCTTTCAGACCAACACACAGCAGGCAGAGATACTCTATCGGGAAGCGCGGAGTTTTATAGGGCCAGAACAACCGGATGTTTTGTTTGATCTCTACTGTGGCGTAGGTACTCTGAGTCTCTATATGAGTGATCTGGCCAGAAAAGTGGTGGGGATAGAGCTGTCAGATGTAGCCGTTCGCAATGCGCGCTCCAATGCCCGTTCCAACGGGGTCGAAAATGTAGAGTTCTTTGAAGGCGATATGAAGGATACCTTCAACGATGAACTGCTTGAGAAGACGGGGAAGCCCGACTGCATCATCACTGATCCACCTCGTGCGGGAATGCATCCGGATGTGATCCGGCAGCTCAAGGAGTTGAAAACAGATCGTATCGTCTATGTGAGCTGCAACCCCTCTACCATGGCGAGGGATCTGCAGATGCTCTCTGATACCTATCAGGTGGAGTCAGTACAGCCTGTGGACATGTTCCCTCAGACCTGGCATATAGAAGCCGTCACAAAGCTCATCCTGCGGTAATTTTCCCCAGGTTAACCACCTCCACGTTTCTGATTGCCCCGGCATCGAGCTCGAACCTCACAACGGTCCGGTAGACCTGGAACCCCTGCCTGCCTGCCGCACCCGGGTTCATATAGAGCATGTTGCCGAGTGCGTGGTCTCTTGCGATCTTCAGAATATGAGAGTGGCCGCAGACAAAAATATCAGGTGGAGTGCTCTCGATCTCTTCACGGATCGGAATACAGTACCTTCCCGGGACTCCGCCAATATGGGTCATCCAGATCCGGAGACCCTCCCGCGTCACACGCTGGTGAAGAGGAAATTCATCTCTGATCTCTCGCCCGTCAACGTTTCCATAAACACCCAGAACCGGTGCGATCTGCCGCAGCTGTTGTGCAATTTCGAGCGTACCGAAATCACCGGCGTGCCAGATCTCGTCACAGCCTGAAAAATGCTCCAGGACTTCCGGATCGAGATAACTATGGGTGTCTGATATCAAGCCAATTTTCATCATGATAATTCTGATAATGTACAAACTCTGTTCTATAAAAACTTCAACAACACCTGATTTCTTATACGCTTTTTTTGCATCTTCCCGCCCCGGGAAATGCAGTCTGCAGACTGTGACTGCCAAAGCATAAAATTATAAAACCACAGACGTGTCCCTCTCTTTCAGTATCATCATTGTCACCTGGAATGCTGCCGAACATCTCAGGACATTCCTCCCGTCAGTGACGAAGACCCGTCACCCCGATTATGAAATCCTCATTGCAGATAACGGATCGACAGACGACTCCAGAGAGTGGGTGCAGACACACCACCCGGAGTGCAGAATCATTCAACTCGACAGGAACTACGGGTACTGTGGTGGCAATAACCGTGCAGCTGCACATGCAGAGGGCGAGATTCTGCTTTTTCTGAACAACGATGTGGAGGTGGACCCTGACTGGCTGAACCAGCTGGAGAGAGCATTTGACGATCCCCGGACGGCAGTGGTCCAGCCGAAGATCCGGTCATGGAGAGAGAGGGACCATTTCGAATATGCCGGTGCAGGCGGCGGCTATCTGGACAGTATGGCCTACCCCTTCTGCAGGGGGCGTCTGTTCGATACCGTGGAGCACGACCAGGGGCAGTACGATGACCCGACCGACATCTTCTGGGCATCGGGAGCAGCATTTGCCATTCGCAAGGAGCTGTTCCGGGAAGCTGGCGGGTTTGATGAAGCATTTGAATTCCACATGGAAGAGATCGACCTCTGCTGGTACCTTCTGAACCGGGGGTACCGGGTCCGGGTCTCTCCCTCCAGTGTGGTCTACCATCTGGGTGGAGGGTCACTCCCTATGGGATCGTCCCGAAAGACCTATTACAACTTCCGGAACAGTCTCATGACGATCTGGAAACACGCCAGCAGCAGTTGGCTGTGGAAGCGTTTTTTCCTCAGACTCTGTCTGGATGGAGTGGCCGGAGTCTACGCTGCTCTGAAAGGCAACTTCGGAGATCTTCTGGCCATCATACGGGCCCACTTTCACTTCTATTCACGCTGGGGAGAGGTTCACCGCAAGAGACATCAGCTGGAAAAATCCCGGACCGTTCGGCATGAACCTGCAGTGATGAGCCGGAATCTGGTGATAGCCGACTATTTTCTGAGAGGAAAACGGAGATTCCGTGATCTGAATCTCACATGGTGGAGAGAGAGCATCGGATCGGAAAATCCGGAGATTTCGGGCGAGCGCAGGAGGTGAAGGAGCGACGTCCTGGGGAGCCTCCCGTAAACCGTCAATCTCTGTCGACTAAAAAATTGCACCCACGCAGATCCTCCTGATGAAAACGGCCCAATACCTGAAACGTGCCATCGGGCCCCATCACCCCTCTGTCCCCTGTCAGGATGAAAGAGCAAGAGTAGAGATTGGCCAGGTCTATGATGCCGATCAGACCCTCCTCGCCTGCCGGTAGCACGCGAAGCGGATTGTCCGGGTCCCGAACTGTCACCTGCATCCAGGGGACAGTCTCAAACCAGGAATCACCCATCGCATAAGCCTGGCTCAGCAGCTCGCACATACCATACTCAGAGTCGACCTGCTGTTCAGAGGTGAGGCCAAATCCTGATGAGAGTCGTTCGTGCAGTACCTCCCTTGACATCTCCCTTCGGTGTGTTTTCATGCCGCCTGTCTCGATAATCCGGCTCCCCTCCGGAAGCGGGTGCCGTGTGACCTCAACCAGATCAAGAAGGCCAAAAGCGGCACCAAACAGGATCAGTGTTCTGCCACTTGCCGCAGCTTCTTCGATCATCTGTTGCTCGAGGGGCCTCCCGGTTTTCAGAAACCTGCTGAGCCCGGAGCTGTCCCTGTTGACCAGCTTCTCAAGCATCCAGATCAGAGAGGATTCTGGATTGTCCTCATAACCCGGTGTACAGGCCCAGATGATGGGATTATCCCGGTAGAAGTGGTCAAAACCTCTATAGAGCGACTCCTCATAGAGTGTTGGATCGTACACTTCATGCGTACTTCGCTCCATATCCGTCGTGCCACTGCTTCTGAACCTGAGCGGGGACGGACTCTGGGATGTGGTTACCCGCGCCTCCTTGAAAGCCCGTATCGGAAGAAGCGGAATCTCTGTCAGATCATCGGGAACTTTCTTCTGGCTGAACCCGAACGTGTCAACAAATCGCCTGTAGACAGGGTTGTGTTCAGCCTGATAGCTGAAAACCTCTACTGCCCGGATGGCAAAGGATTCGGTTTCACGAAAAATTCTGGATCGAAGCGTCGTCATATCTACAGGCAATCAACAGCAGGCTTCACCGAAAGGTCAACCGCTCAGCGAGTCAACAGGCCTTTGTGACCGATATCCTTGCGAAAGTAAGCATTCTCGAAACGGATACGCTCTACATTCCGATATGTCATATCAATGGCTTCCTGAAGCGTATCTCCACTTCCGACGACATTCAGTACCCGCCCGCCGGATGTGACCACCCGCCCGTTCTCCCGCCGTGTACCTGCATGGAAAACGAGAGCATCGCTGTCAACCTCATCGAGCCCGCTGATCTCTTTTCCCGGTTCATAGGCTTCCGGGTAGCCGCCGCTGGCGACTACAACACAGCACCGGTACTGATCATCGATCTGAAGCTCTTTCTCATCGAGTCTCTGCTCTTCTGTCCGGATCATGAGCTCCAGCAGATCATTCTTAAGTGAGGGGAGAATGACCTGACACTCGGGATCCCCGAAACGGCAGTTGTACTCCACCACTTTCGGCCCTTCGGATGTGATCATCAACCCGACGTAGAGAATCCCCTTGTAGGGCGACTCCTCAAGTTGCATACCGGTAATGGTGGGGGTGATGATCTCCTTCTCGATCTGGTCCATCAGCTCCGGAGTGATTACCGGCGCTGGTGCATATGCCCCCATTCCCCCGGTGTTGAGGCCTGTGTCACCCTCACCGATACGTTTATGATCCTGGGCATTATGGATAACCTTTGCAGTGTGTCCATCGGAGATGACAAATACGGACGCCTCCTCCCCCTCCATGAACTCTTCGATCACAATTCTGCGGGAGGCCTGCTGCAGGCTGATCTGACTGCTGAACTGTTTCAGCCGCTGCTCTGTCTCCTCCAGGGTGTCACAGATGAAGACCCCTTTGCCCGCTGCCAGCCCGTCAGCTTTCAGCACCACGGGGTAGCGGTTCTGTGAACGGACATAGTCGAGGGCGCTTTCGATCTCGTCAGCGGAGAAGACTTCATAACCGGCCGTGGGGATCTCATATTTTTTCATGAACCCTTTGGCAAACTCCTTGCTGCCCTCCAGCCGGGCAGCCCCCTTTCCGGGCCCAAAGACAGCCAGCTTCTCCTCTTCAAGATAATCCGCCAGCCCATCCACCAGGGGTTGCTCCGGCCCCACCACTACCAGGTCCACCTCATGCTCGTGGGCGAAGCGTGCGATGCCCTCAAAGTCCGTAATATCGAGCTCCACATTTGTTGCGATGGTCCCTGTTCCGGGGTTCCCCGGTGCCACGTAGAGATGACGGAGCTCTTCGGATTGGCTAAGCTTCCAGGCCAACGCATGCTCCCTGCCACCACTTCCGATCAGCAGAACATTGTGAATACTCATGAGCTCGTAATTTTCTCGGCAATCTCGACAATTTTCACAAAACTGCCGGCATCAAGACTGGCACCGCCTATCAGGCCCCCATCTACATCGGGCTGACCCAGCAGATCATCCGCATTGGCCGGTTTCATACTGCCACCATAGAGAATCCGGATCGATGTGGAGAGCTCCTCTCCCAGGCTGCTGGCAATCCGGCTCCTGATGTGAGCGTGCATCTCCTGTGCCTGCTCCGGGGTCGCCGTCTCACCGGTTCCAATCGCCCAGACCGGTTCATAGGCAATCACAAGACGTGCAGCCAGATCGGCATCGAGCTGGTCTGTGACCGCTCTCAGCTGCTCCGTCACCACACGCTCCTGATCTCCGCTCTTTCTCTGCTCAAGCGTCTCCCCTACGCAGAGAATGACATTCAGACCCTCATTCAGGGCACTCTTCACCTTCCGTGCGACGAGTTCATCATCCTCAGAAAAATACTCCCTTCTCTCGGAGTGTCCGACGATCACATAACTACAGCCTGCCTCCTTAAGCATCTGTGGACTGATCTCCCCTGTATAGGCTCCTGACGCTTCATAGTGGACATTCTGTGCCCCCACACTGACAGGGCTGTTCTGCAGAGCGGAGACAGATTGATGCAGAGAGACATAGGGTGGACAGACCACCACCTCCGACGACACACTCTGGTTCTCAAGAGCCTGGTTGAGATCCTTTAGAAGGCCTACTGCACTTGCAGGGCCCAGATTCATTTTCCAGTTGCCGGCGATGAGCTTTTTCCTCATGAAGGTTCTTCCTCACTATGGGTTGTTAGAATAGATTGAAAACCACGGATGATGTCACTGTACTCTGTTCCTTCATACTTCCTGACGACGCGACCCTCCCGGTCAACCAGAATCCGGGTCGGCAGTACATTCAGATTGAACCGGCTTCGGAGATCTTCCGGGTCGAACGTGTCAGGCTGTATCACCGTCCAGAGGCGTGGACGCTCTTCAAAGAAGGCGTTGATCAGTGACTCTGTCGCTGCAATCGGTACGGTGATAAAATCGATCCCGTAGTTTTTATAGATATGGTGGAGAATCGTACTCCGGTCAAACTGATCCAGATAGAGACGATTGTCCAGCCTGCTGAATTCAAGGACATAGGCGGAACCGATCAGGGTGTCGCGGGTCAGCGTATCCCCCTCCAGACTGGTCAGCCTGAAATCGGGAAGTGGTGAGCCGGGAGCAAATGTCTCCAGATCCTCTTCAAACCGGTCAATCCAGGTCGCAGCCTGCTCTTCGTCTCCGAACGCCTCCCTGAACTGGTCAAACTCGAGCTTTGCAGCATCGACCCTGGCGCTGTCGTAGAGCAGCTTGATTCGTGTCATCTCCAGATTCATAAGCTGATCCTGATCACTCCTCCCCTTCAGGGTATCGATCCAGGCCAGTGCATAATCGAGATCGTGCTGCTCTGCATAGTACTGAGTGCCGATGGCAGTAGCAACAGGGATGAAGAGCGGATCCCGGTCAAGTGCACTCCGGAGGCGGGAGATCATCAGATCAGAATCCAGACCGTCAACAATCTGGATAGATGCCATGGCCGCCTGACGCCCGGCGTACCGGTCCGGGTTCTTTTCATAGAGGTCCCAGAAGAGATCCCCCCATTTACGGAGCTCTGTATTCAGTGAATCTCCGGTAACCACGCCTGCTCCGGCAAACTGATAGAGGCGGTTGACACCGGTCCGTAGTCGGTTGTAGGACTCAAACAGATCGTTCTCTTCCGAAGTGATCGAGTAGCTCGATTCAATATCCGGAAGTTCAGCATCGAAATGGATCGTATCATGCTCGGCAAGGACCAGATCGACCCGTGCCAGTTCATTGTTGCGCCTGGAGATACGCATCGTATAGAGGCTGTTGACATCGAATGCTGCCTCACCCGAATAACTCCCGTCCGTATCGGTCTGCGAGTAGAAGATCGTATCCCGGACTCCCTCTCTCTGCTCCGGCTCCAGAATCAGCAGTTCGATCCCCCCGTAATCCCCGGAAGCATCCACCTCCGGGTCCACCGTGATGGATCCGTGTATCCACGTGATCAGGCTGGTCTCCTCTTCGTGTCGGTTGCAGGAGCTGATCAGAATCAGCCCCGACAGCAGCAGAAACCCTGCACTCTTCTTCATCATGTTACCAGCCGTCGTTTCCGGCTAATTCTGTTCAAGTTTCTCGGTAATCAGCTCTCTTACCTGCTTGGGATTGGCTTTCCCCTGCGACTGCTGCATCACCTGACCGATGAAAAATCCGATCAGCTGCTTCTTGCCGTCCCGGTACTTCTGGACCTCATCCGGATTCCCGGCGATCACTTCGTCAATGATGGGTTCGATAAAGCCCGTATCCGAAACCTGAATCAGGTTCAGCGCTTCAGCCAGCTCCATAGCGGTCTGGTCATTCTCCAGCATCTCGTTGAAGATGGTCTGCATAGCCGATGAGTTGATCTTGTCATCCACCCTGAGCCGGATCAGTTCTGCCAGACGCTCTTCACTGACAGAGAACTCCCGGATATCGATACTCTCCTCATTGAGTACCCGAAGTACCTCGGTCATAATCAGGTTGGCTACCGCTTTCGGCTCATTCAGGTGCTCCAGTACACTCTCGAAATAGTCCGCCAGATAGCGACTCTCCGTCAGCGTCTCCGCATCCTCCTCTGAAAGACCGAGCTCCTCTATGAAGCGCTGCAGACGGGCATCCGGAAGCTCCGGCAGTTCCTGCTGAATCTCATCCAGCATCTCGCTGGTGACGATGACCGGAGGCAGATCCGGATCGGGGAAATAGCGATAGTCATGAGCCTCCTCCTTGGATCGCATCTCCCGGGTCTCCATCCGGTTGGTATCCCAGAGCAGAGTCTGCTGAACCACCTCTCCGCCCGATTCGATCAGGTCGATCTGGCGCTCGATCTCGTAAGTTATCGCACGCTCAACGTTACGGAAAGAGTTCAGGTTCTTCAGCTCCGTTCGTGTCCCCAGCTCCTTCTGACCTCGCGGACGCACCGATACGTTGGCATCGCACCGCAGACTCCCCTCCTCCATATTTCCATCACAGATCTCCAGATACTGGACAATCTGCCGGATCCGGGTCAAATAGGCGTAGGCTTCTGCCGGTGTACTGATCTCCGGTTCAGTCACGATCTCGATCAGCGGCATACCGGCCCGGTTCAGGTCCACCAGGGTATTGACCGGATCCTGGTCGTGAATCGATTTGCCAGCATCCTCCTCCATATGAATACGGGTCAGACCGATCGTCTTCTCGTAGTCATCCAGAACAATGTGTACCGAGCCGTCATAACAGATCGGTGTGTCGAACTGGGAGATCTGATAGCCCTTCGGAAGGTCCGGATAGAAGTAGTTCTTACGGGCGAAGATGGATTTTCTGGCAATCTTGCAGTTCGTCGCCAGCCCCATCCGGATCGTATAGCGGACCAGATTCTCATTCAGAACGGGCAGTGTACCCGGGTGGGCCAGACAGACCGGAGAGACCTGGGTATTGGGCGGACCGCCAAATTCGGTGGATACCGGAGCAAAAGCCTTACTCTCCGTCAGCAGCTGGGCGTGTACTTCCAGACCGATGACGGCCTCGTACTTCTCATTGGCGATGGTGGACATGCAGAAACGTTTGTTTTTGGCTTTGAAGAATCAGTCAAGATAACAAGTTCACAGCGAAATTGTACCGGTAACCGAATATAGATCCTCTGCCTGAAATCTGAAAGTGATAGTATGGGCTGAGCCTGAAGCTAATCCTGATAGTTGAACCCCAAGCTCGTCCCGAAATTCAGCCATATTTTCTCTGCTGAACCTGAATACTGAACCTGAATCCGATTGAACCTGAATCCGATTGCACCCGAATGCTGAACCTGAATTCGATTGCACCTGCAATTTACACGGATCTCAAAGCTCGTCAATCCCGTAGAGGGGCTGTGTCACACAGTGGATCCCTCCCTGTCCCCAGACCAGGTCGGCGCACCGGATCCCGATCACCTCGCGGTTCGGAAAATAGCGACCGATCAGATCCAGTGCCTGGTCATCATAACGCTCATCATAGAGAGGGACCAGTACCGCACCATTGGCGATATAGAAGTTGGCATAGCTCGCCGGAACATGCTCAGAGCCGTCAACCGTCACTCCGTCAATACGTGTTTCAGGCAGTGGAAGCACCTCAAGGTTCAGCCCTCCCTCCCTCTCTTCTGCCACTCTCCGGAGGCGTCGGTAGTTCTCCTCAAGCACGTGAT
>Ga0209487_1000893_pt1 | contig 26179 bp, 20 predicted proteins | sample Poulit2012_FD_187524 | JGI IMG/M metagenome (GOLD analysis project Ga0209487, IMG submission 187524) | Agricultural soil microbial communities from Georgia to study Nitrogen management - Poultry litter 2012 (SPAdes) (version 2) | ecosystem: Environmental > Terrestrial > Soil > Agricultural land...
TAATTGTCTGCCAGCAAGTGAAGGCAGATAAGCATCAAAAATTTACTTCTCTCGGATAAACAGATTGAAACTATTTATCCGGGAGAAATCTTTAAATATGAATCTTTTTTGTAACAATTGAGTAAATAGCTATGCAAATAGTACAATTCAACTACATGTTGTATCGAAGAAGGTGTATTTGGTAATTGCAAAGTTTATCCAGTTTTAATGAATTACTGGGTCTTACTCCATTCCTCTACCCTTCGATAGCTTTCCTCTTGCGAAATATCCTCTATACGAGACATGATAGACCATCTGATTCCACTAGGATCTACAATACTGCAATAGCGATCACCAGAGACAAAGTTTGCAGTTGGTTCTCTGACAGTTGCTCCGTTAGACATAGCTAAAGCAAGTGTCTTGTCTACATCTTGTACATAAATGCTAAAAGAATAACATGCATTTCCATCTTCTGGTGGCAATACGAGATGATAGTCGGGGCTAGCTGCTCCTAATTGAAGGAAGCCATGACCAAAGTCGATTTCAGCATGCACAATTATTTTGTTTCCCTCATGTTCAAATTCTGTCACATTTTTTGTTTCCGCTCCAAACACAACTTCGTAAAAGGAAATTGCCTCCGCAGGATTACGCACAACGATAAATGGTGTAATGGTTGTGTATCCAATAGGAGTGCCATTTTGAGTAAATTTCCCTGTAACGCCTGTATGATTGCTTTGATTATCCATATTTATTTCCTCCAATTAGTAAAGTAGTTGTCAAAATAAGCATTCTATAGTGTTGCATTCCGTCTTGCAAAATAGGAGCTTATTTGTTAAGTTTCATTATAGAGTCTTCCTTATCTGATCGTATTGTAAAAAGGCGACATAAATGAATAGTAAGGAGGTTGTTAGTTATGAAAGATATGAAAAATTCTTCAACCCGGGGGATTTTACACGCAACAGCAGGAAAAGAAAAGTTTACGTTGTCCCGCTTTGAACCCAGTATAAAACTTAAACCTTTTGTCGAGCATTATTGGATTATTCGCTATGATTTGCAAAGTGAATCGCCCTATACTCAGAAGGTTTTATCCTATCCGAACGTTCATTTGGCCTTTGAACAAGATGAGGAAGGACGTAGGGTTCTATTGTATGGTATTCCAATGATCCCATTTGTGCGTGAACTGCGGGGAGCGGGGCGGGTACTTGGCGTAAAGTTTCGGGCTGGTGGATTTTATCCTTTTTGGCGACAGAACGTTTCACTGCTAACCGGTACAACCATCCCAGCTTCAAATTTGTTCGGTGATGATGTCGATGCTTATGTGGATCCTGTGCTAGACGCTGGGGACAATGTATCAATGGCAAAACAAGCTGAATTATTTCTATTAGAGAGGTTGCCAAAAGGTGATGTACAGGCGGAATTTGCTGCAACTATTATGCAGGAAATAATAAACGACAGGAATATCATTAAAGTAGAACAAATAAGCGAACGAATCGGATTGTCGATTCGGCAGTTGCAACGACTTTTCCGCAAATATATTGGAGTCTCTCCGAAATGGGTCATCAAAAGGTTCAGACTTCAAGAAGCTGCAGATAGACTGGAACAGGAAGAAATACCTCATTGGGCGGAACTTGCAGTACAACTTGGATATTTCGATCAAGCTCACTTTATTAAAGATTTTAAGGCGGTTATTGGTCAGTCTCCTGCTGCCTATAAAAAGCAGTTAGATACTTCATAAAATTCATTCATGTAAAAAAGCTAACTTATGAAGAAAATATCTTTCATATGATTTTTTATTTGACTACAAAGTAATTGATAAGAGGAAAATTAATATGATAAACAACAAAAAAATCATTTTACTATTTGATGAATAGCAAAATGATTTTTTTATGAAAAGTATTCATACTTCAACAGGTTCTTTTGAATCCTCATGACGAATGAGATAATCAAAGGCACTTAGAGATGCTGTAGCACCTGCACCCATTGAGATAATGATTTGTTTATATGGAACATTTGTGCAATCCCCTGCAGCAAATACGCCTGGTACATTCGTTTCCCCACGATTGTTGACGACAATTTCACCGAACTTATTACGTTCAACTGAATCGCCAAGCCAATCTGTATTTGGTACAAGACCAATTTGAACAAAGACACCAGCAAGTTCGATGTGCTTTTCTTCACCAGTATCACGCTCTGTATACGTAATACCATTGACACTATCAGTTCCTGTAATTTCTTTAGTAGCTACGTTTGTTAATACAGTAACATTAGGTAAACTGTTTACACGATCTTGTAAAACAGAATCAGCTTTTAGTTCGTCCATGAACTCTAATACTGTTACATGCTTTACAATCCCCGCAAGGTCGATCGCAGCCTCGATACCAGAGTTTCCACCACCGATAACGGCGATTTCTTTCCCTTCGAATAATGGACCATCACAATGTGGACAATATGCAACACCTTTGTTTCTAAACTCAGCTTCACCAGGAACGCCAATATCACGCCAGCGGGCACCTGTTGACAAGATGACAGATTTACTCTTAAGAACTGCACCATTTTCAAGTTCAACTTCGATAAGGTCTTTTTTCTCTAAGCGAGTCGCACGTTGTAAGTTCATCACATCAATGTCATAATCTTTGACATGTTCTTCGAGATTTGCGGCTAATTTTGGACCTTCAGTGCGATTTACACTAATAAAGTTTTCGATTGCCGCCGTGTCAAGAATTTGACCGCCAAATCGTTCAGCAACAATTCCTGTACGAATTCCTTTCCGAGCGGAGTAGATTGCGGCGCTTGCACCACCAGGACCACCCCCAACTACAAGGACGTCAAATGGATCCTTATTTTCAAAGTCTGATGCATCCGGTGCACTGCCCAATTCGGCAAGAATCTCTTCCAATGTCTTGCGACCACTACTAAATTCTTCACCATTTAAGAACACGGTTGGAACAGCCATTACTTTTTTACTTTCAGCTTCATCTTTAAATACTGAACCATCAATCATTGTATGTGAAACATTAGGATTGAGAACACTCATGATATTCAGTGCTTGAACTACTTCAGGGCAGTTTTGACAACTTAAGCTAATATAAGATTCAAAGTGAAAATCACCTTCTAAGTTTTTCACTTGGTCAATCACTTCTTGATCAACTTTTGGTGCTCGTCCACTTACTTGTAGTAGTGCGAGTACTAATGAAGTGAATTCATGACCAAGGGGAATACCGGCAAAAACGACACCAGTATCTTCGTTGGGACGATTGACACTAAAACTTGGTGTTCTTTCAAGAGTGGTGTTTTCAATTTTAATGTTTGGTGACATGGCAGCTAGTTCATCAACTAGAGCTACCATGTCTTTAGATGTGTCATCAGAACCTGCACTCACCTTAAGTAGCACATCGCCTTCCATCAATTCAAGATATTGAGCTAATTGTGCTTTTAATTCTTTGTCTAGTATCATATGATACACTCCTTAAATTTTACCTACAAGATCAAGGCTTGGCTTTAATGTTTCAGATCCTTCTTCCCATTTTGCTGGGCAAACCTCACCTGGATTTTCACGTACATACTGTGCTGCTTTAATTTTACCAATTAGTGTGCTTGCATCTCTGCCTATGCCATCTGCATTGATTTCAGCAGCCTGGACAACACCGTCCGGGTCAATAATGAATGTCCCGCGTTGAGCAAGACCTGCTTCCTCATCTAATACGTCGAAGTTACGTGAGATTGTTTGGGAAGGGTCACCGATCATAATGTACTCAAGTTTGCTAATCGCATCTGAGTGATCGTGCCATGCTTTATGAGTGAAATGAGTATCTGTGGAAACAGAATATACTTCAGCACCGAGTTCTTTTAAAGTGTTATATTGATCTTGAAGGTCTTCAAGTTCGGTTGGGCAAACGAATGTAAAGTCAGCAGGATAAAAGCAAACAATACTCCATTTACCTTTCAAATCTTCGTCAGTAACCTCGATAAACTCCCCGTTACCAGCGTTATATGCTTGTGCTTTAAATGATTCTATTTCTTTTCCAATAAGTGACATAATTCAACTTCCTCCTGAAAATATATTTAGAAATTATCTATAGTTAGTTTGGGTTTAAAGCGAAAAATTAAACCTATCTTGTGAAAAAATAGGCATAATTCCATCATATAAATCTAACTATAATAATTCCTACTTAATATTAATTATTAATTAAAAGACATAGGTTGTCAATACAAACACTCAGTTAATAATGTTTTATTAACATGTAATGTATGAATGACTAGTTAAGAATACTATTTCTCTTTATTAATATATCATAAATTCACTAAGATTTTAAGGCATCTATTCGACAAAATGATGACATTTTGTGTCTTTGTTCACAAACTTTTATTAAATGGTAAAAATTAAGGCGAAAGATGTTTCAATTTATTTTCTAAAAATCATAACTTTGTGAAATTCCTATGATTCACTAATCATTCGCTGTTAGTTGTTTAACCGTTTCAAATAATATGTCAACGCCTTGGGATAAGTGCTCTATGTCTGACCATTCTTCTGGACAATGGCTTAGCCCATCTTTACTTGGAATAAAAATCATTCCAGCTTCCGTATAATCTGAGAAGACCATTGCGTCATGACCAGCACCGCTCGAGATTGGGATAGAAGAGGTCCCTATTTTCTCCGCAGCGGTTGTAAATATAGACCGAATTTCTTTACTTAATGATTTTGGTTCTATATAAAATTGTTGCTGGATGGAAGTTTTGATCCCTTCTTTTTTCTGTGAATGAATTAATGCTTCCACATTTTGCATCACACGCTCAATTGATGCTTCAGATCCGGAGCGAAGATCAATTGTAAATACAACTTTATCCGGAATTACGTTTGCGCCATTGGGATATACATGAAGTTGGCCAACGGTGATGACTGTATCATTTCCCTCATCTATTGCTAATTTTGGAATTTCCGAAATAATCGTTGATGCTGTGATGAGTGCATCTGAGCGACGATCCATTGGTGTTGTGCCGGCATGGCCAGCTTTTCCTTCTACTGTGACCAGTAATTGTGTAAGACCGACAATTTTATCGACAACACCAATCGTAATGTTTTCTTCTTCTAAAATAGGCCCTTGTTCAATATGAAGTTCTAAAAATGCCTTCATCGTTTTAGGATCACGATGTCTAGGGAGTGTTGGATCTAATCCCGCTTGGTTCATTGCTTCAACAACACTAATTCCGTCTTTATCTTGAATAGTATGACAGTCTTCTTCACTGATTAAGCCATTTATTCCTAGTGAACCCATTACTCCACTACCAAAACGAGAGCCTTCTTCCTCAATCATGGCAACCACTTCTAATGGAAAAGCTGGTTTAATATTCTGTTCTTGAAATAGAGCTGCAACTTCGAGTCCAGCGATCACACCTGCAGGTCCATCAAAATTACCTCCATTAGGTACACTGTCAAAGTGGGAACCAACAAGAACACTAGGAGCATTTGGTAAGGTTCCCTCTAATTTTCCAAAAATATTACCTAGACCATCTTCATTCACAGTTAAACCATATTCCTGCATTTTTTCTTTGATATAGTTACGGGTTTTTACATCTTCTGGACTATATGAATACCTCGTCATTCCTTTATCTGGTGTCGCAGTGAATGTACTAAAAACATTCAGATGTTTATCTAATCTTTCACTATTTGCCAACTTAATCACCTTTCATACTATGCATTTGTTAAAGTTAGTTTTTGAATCTGTTTATTTATCCCTGTTACCCATTATAAGTATGTGACAAAGACTTCTGCAAGCTTTACAGATAATCAGAGTTGAAAAACAAATGAGATCCCTATTGTCAAATTGAATATGACAATACGAATCTCATTATCCAAATGGAAGGGAAAAAGAAAAGATATGATAGTTGGTATCAGAGTGAAGCTCAATTTTACCACCGTGTTGCTCAATAATTTCTTTAGTAATGGCAAGACCTAACCCTGAACCACCTGTTTTGCGATTGCGGGAAGGGTCGATTCGATAAAAACGCTCAAAAATTTTATCTTGATGCTCCAAAGGAATTTCTTGACCGGGACTAGCAATTGAGACAATATATGTCTCCACATTTTTAACGCCTTTTACGATAATGGGGTCAGTCCCCTGATAATAATTAATCGCATTATCAATCAAGTTACTCATAACCTGAAAAATTCCTTCGTAGCTAGCATTTATCTTCGCATGTTCAATTTGGACATCTACTGAAATATCGCGGTCTTTCAATAACCAATCAAACATGTTGACTGACTGGGCGATTAATAAGTTAATATCTATCATTTCTGTTTCGAAATATGTTTGACGCGATACATCGTTCCAGTTTTTCAGTAATTCCAATTGTTCCAGCATTTGAGTCAGCCGTTTAGATTCCTCAAGGAGTGAATGATATAATTTAGGATTTCCTTCAATCACGCCATTTTTCAAAGCGTTGAGATAGCCTTCTAGATTGGAGAGAGGTGTTCGAAATTCATGTGACAAGTCAGAAATAAGTTTTTCACGATTTTGTTGGGTGTTTATCAGTTGTTGAACCAATCCATTAAAATGGCCAATTAATTCTCCGATTTCATCCTTTGCTGTCGTTTCAATCGGTTCGGGATAATGTCCCTGTTTCATATTTTTAGTAGATTCGATCAGTTCCCTTAATGGCTGTGTTAACTTTTTTGTTAGGTAAAAATGAATGAGACTACCAGCTACAATCGTAATGATGCTAAAAATCAATAAATAATTAAATAACGTTGAATTAAACAGCTCTTGACTCCAGCCATTCCTTGTTCCCATTCCATCAACTAAAAAACATGCTGTATGATAAATCGCCCAGCTACTTAAAACTATAAAAGATGAAATAATAATTATATTTAAAAGGGTTAAACGCCATAAAAAACGTTTGGGAAACCATGTTTTTCTATCTTTATTCGCTAACAAATTGATACCCCATTCCTCTAACAGTGAGAATTCGCTTAGGTGAAGATGGATTTTCTTCAATTTTCGCTCTCAGCTTTTTAATATGGGCATCGATTGTACGATCAAGTACTGTCCGATCAGCATGGGGATATAGTTGATCAATAAGATGTTCCCTAGATAAAACAATATTGGGATTTTCCATGAAATGATAAAGGAGAGTGAATTCGTGTTTCGTTAATTTTAGCAGCTCATCATAAAGTAAAACTTCACCTTTTCTCGGTTTAATACAGAGTCCATTATGAACAATTTTTTGACAAAATTGTCCTGTACGACGCAGTACAGCTTCTACATGAGCAACAAGTACATCTGGATCAAAAGGTTTTGTAATATAATCATCTGCTCCTATTTTCAGTCCATTAATTTTATCTTTCACGTGCGCTTTTGCCGATAACATGATAACAGACACTTCATTTCGTTCCTGTTCACGCACCCAATGACAGAATTCTTCACCACTAAGTTTAGGTAGCATTAAATCGAGAACAATGAGACAAGGGTGATGCTTTAAAAAGACTTCTTTAGCTTCTTCACCATCTTCAGCTTCGAAGACTTCATATCCAGCTTTTTTCAAGTATATACTAACTAGCTCACGAATCATCTGATCATCTTCAACAACTAATATCGTTTGCTTCACAATTCTCACTCCTTCCTGTCATTGTAGACAAAAATAAAGACTATTGCATCTTTTCAAATTCATCTACCATTTGGTCATAAGTTAAGGCACCAAATGCTTTATTTCGAATAATCCCATTTGAATCGACTAAAAAAGAGGTCGGAATCGGACGGATCTCATATTCTGTAGCTACAGTAATTGTTTCATCTAATAAGATAGGAAAACTTAAATAGAACTCATCTACAAAATCCTGTACTTGTTGAACACTTGGCTCAGTTTCCGTTAAATTAATGGCTAAGATAATGACGTCGTTTTTTAAATAAAAATCTTCCATATCTGGCATTTCTACACGACAAGGTCCACACCAAGTAGCCCAAAAATTGATCATTACACGTTTACCGCGGAAGTCTGATAAGCTTACTTCTTCACCTTCAAGTGTTGTTAATTGGAAATCGGGTGCCATATTGCCGATTTCAAGTCCGACAGTCGTTTCGTTGGCTCTATTCTTTTCTTCTTCATTGACTGCCTTCTCGGCATCTGAATTTCTAGTTAGTTGATTTGCTGTCATGTCCACAATAGCACTCGAATCTTTAATAACAATTGTCTTTTCTTGAGGTGCAAGAAAATCATACAGTGCCCAACCAATCATTAAAATAAAACCAGTAACAATAATAATTTTCTTCACGAACTCATTCCTTCCTTTTATCTTAAAATAAACTATAAAAAATAGGCGGTCGACAAATTTATTTCATTTTTTCCAATTGTTGTACCATGAGATCATAATTCATTGGGCCCATGGCAAAATATTGAATATGACCATTAGAATCAATCATGTAGGAAGTGGGATATGCCTGAACTTGATAGGCAGTTGAGACGTCAGCTTGTTTATCCATCAATACTGGAAATGTCATTTCAAAATCATTCACAAACTCAGTCACATGCTCCTCGCTTTTTTCCGATTGACTTAAATTCACCGCTAAGATAACAACATCATGTTTGTTATAAAGTTTTTGAAAATCGGGTATTTCTGCTCTACATGGTGGACACCACGTCGCCCAGAAATTGACAATGACACGTTTTCCACTGTAATCAGCTAATCGAACTGTTTCTCCTGTCAACGTTTCTAATTCAAAATCAGGAGCAAGTTTCCCTACATCAAGTCCTATTTCATTTATTTCTGTCACTTCACCATCTTGAGTCGGTGGCATTGCTACAATTTTGTCTTGAGAAAGGTTGTTTTCAGTATTGTCTTTTGAACTGACCAGATCATACACAGCCCAGCCAAATAATAAGATAACAACACTAATCAGAGTGATTTTTTTCATTACATAACATCTCCTGTTACCCTAAATTTGACAACCATGTATCTTGAATTAAATCGAGCAAGAATCCAGCGATTCGAGGTATAAGCCCAAAAAACAATACAAGGCCCATGGCAATCATAATCACCGCCCCAATTTTCATAATGGTTTGACTGTGTCTAACAATCCATTTTGTTGAACCAAGAAAAAAGGTTAGAGTGAGAAATGGCAATATAAAGCCAATGACATACATGATTGTATAAAATACTCCCTGACTAGGATTGCTAGCAGCGAGTAATAAAATAGATCCAAAAATAGGACCAATACAGGGTGTCCAACCCGCGGCAAAACCAAGTCCGATGAAAAAAGAACCTGCATATCCAGCTGTTTTTTTGGAATATTGAAAACGTCGTTCCTTCATAAGGGTAGGAATATTAATCCAACCAGCCACAAATAATCCCATGAAAATGATAAATATCCCCGCAATGCGCTGAATAAATAGGCCAGAATCTCCAAATAGTAACTTTTGTGCCCATTGTCCTAAGAATGATGCACTGGCACCTAAGCTAATAAATACAAGTGAAACAGCTAGTAAGAAAAATAAAGAGTGACTTAATAACTGTCTTCGAATCTTAGCATTTTTATTTCCTTGCAATTCCTTCACACTAATGCCTGTAATATATGACATATAGGCTGGGAAAATCGGTAATACGCAAGGAGACAAAAAAGAAAGTGCCCCAGCCCCCATGGCAAGAAACATACCGACAATCAGCATTGTATCTGCTTCAATTCCGCTCATTTCAATCCCTCTTTCCAAAAATAATGAATAATAAGTTTGTGATTAAAAATAGCCCAATAAACCATGAGGCCATCATATAGCCAAATACTGTCACAAATGGTTGTGTATATGCCAATATCAACATTCCTGTGGACCAACTAATGAGCATCGTCATGAGCAAGTTTCTATTTGTTAGACGATCATTGGTTAACAGAAAAAGAACAAGAAGAATAGTTGATAAGGTCAGATTTCCGAACGAATATGTATTGTGTTTAAAAATTACTTGAATAAATTCATATAGAAAAGAAGCCATTAAAAAAACTGATAAGAAAGATGCGGCTAATTGAAGCACATCAAACTTCTTTTTATAAGCTTTATAAAAAAGTAAAATCGCACTAAGCAATACGGCTAGATAAAATGCTTCAGCATTACTTGGATACGCTAATATTGCCAAAGGATCTTTTATAAAAATGTGGAAATTCAAAATAATCTTCCCGACCCAAATAAAGATAACAAAGTTGATAAGTTGTGAAACCATTTCTTCTATTTGGGATTTTTTATGTTCCTTTGATACGTCACTTATCAAATAGAAAAATATGAGTCCTACCACAAAGCTTATGACAATAATCCCAATCGACATTAATTTAAATGTAGCTGCTGGTCCCATGAATATTCACCTTATTTCAAGTCTTTCTGTTTTTAGTATATAGATTGTTTGTGAAGATTTGATGAAAATGGTTTTTTTGAATTCATTAATCATTATCATTCTAGTACTTATTATCTCGTCAATGATCCACTAATGTATGGGAATAGATTGAGGTGTTGTAAATGACTAGTATGTTTTTTTACACTTTTAACATTTAAATTTTTCTATTGTGGTAGTTTTTATTATTGAGGTGATAAATGAATTGAGTGGTAAGAATCCAGGAACAATACGCTTGCATTAGAACCTGACGATTTAGGGTTTGTAGCGAATGTCGTCATGGAAACAGCAGACTTTGTGCTTGTTAAAAGTAATTTGAAAGATGTTAAAAGCGTAATATAATATTATGTAAAGAATATGGAATCGAAATCATACACAGACCTATTCTACCCAAGAAGCATTACATATTATAATCGATATTTTGATAACATATATTTTAGACCCGAAATAATTCAGTTATATAAGTATAAAATAATAGCTAGCTCTCACAGTTTATGGAACCTACATCTCAAGAGGTTTCCCGGAGTAATAGGAGGTCGACGGAGCATGTTTTGTAAGTAGCTAGCCAAGTTCTGACAGAGTCATATTTATGCTTACTAGTTTTTAAACATATTGAAAATACTAGAAAAGGTTTTACTATTCTAAAAGGTGATGTCTCTCTCTATATACTTTCGGCGTGATACCAACAATTTTTTTGAAAACTTTTGTAAAATAACTTTGATCAGAGAAATTTAATAATGATGAAATATCTAAAATAGTATTACTACTATGAGCAAGCAACTTCTGGGCTTCCTCAATCTTTGTTTGCTGGATATATTCACTAATAGTAATTCCGACCTCTTTTTTAAATAAAACAGATAAATATTTCGGGCTAAGCCCAATCATCGAAGCGATATCGTTATGATTTATTTCTTCATATACGCGCTTAACAATGTAATTTCTACAAGATGCAATGGTTTGAGAGAATTGTTCATTTTTTACTTGTAATACTTTTTCTGTAAATGTATATAGCATGGTTCTGGATAATTTCCTAGTTTCATCTATTCTGTTTAATTCCTCAAGTTGCAAAATAAATTCATCGCGTAATAGCATTGCAATTTCATGGTCCAATCCACCATCAATGGATGCGATTGAGACTAATGTAATTAGTGTAATAATATGATTCTTCACTGAACGCATATGACTAGATTTGGATAATACACTTGCATCCTCTTCTTCCTTCATAATACGAAAATTATCTAAATCTTCTACCTTACCTTCTCGAACAATATCTAAGATCTTCTTTTCAAATTGACGATCATGCTGAATAATATTAGTTTGTAAATTTTGTGAGATTAACATGTTTCCTTCTTTGTTTATTTCTGTTGGAGTGATAAGGTTGTTATTATTTTTCGTTACTGTTTCAAAGCTAAGTAACACCCTATTAAACATATGGAAAATTATTATACCTATGTTAATAAGTGTTTCATGTTCTATATTTGGAAGAGAGTTATAGTAATTAAACATTTGATCACGCGATGAAAATAATCTCGCTTCATTTATTATACTATTTATTCGTTCCTCGGATACAGAATATGATATGAAAGGGCCAACTAAAATAGTTCCTTCTAAGATATCATTATTTAATATACTGATTGTCAGATATTTTTCCAAAAAGTCAGTTTTTCTTATAACTGGAAAGCTGAATGCTATTTTAGGATCAAAATTCATTGCCTTAAAAATGTTTGTTTTTTCGTTGTTGTATAAGGGGTTTAAAGATTGGTTATTTAGATGCTCGAAAATAACATCGCCCTTTTGATTAATAAAAAAGACTGGTAGACCAAATCCATCTAAAACTAGTTTACATAAATGATTAATATTTTTGGAATTGACAGTCATATGATCATCACCTTTATTTTTTACTTAATGTTATAGTTTATTATATTGCTCTTACACTACCATAAAAAGAACTATATTACCATGATGAATGAAGTTTAAATGATATTATAGGTTTTAAAGGCGATTATAAATGAAGGTTTTCTGAAAGGGTTATCAATAAGTTTGATGAAAAGAATAGTCAGCCAAGTTTAATGTGAGTACTACATATTTATCAGAGACTAATCGCATTATACATTTTAAATAATCGTAAAGGAGTAGTTTATTAATGAATTATACGAATCCAGTAATTAGCGGTTTTCACCCTGATCCGAGTGTTTGTAGAGTTGATGATGATTATTATTTAGTTACCAGTTCATTTGATTATTTTCCAGGAATTCCAATATTTCATAGTAAGGATTTAGTGAATTGGAAACAAATTGGTCATGTATTAACACGTGAAAGTCAATTACCACTTAATCGTGTTCGAGAATCCCCAGTGTCCCAGGGAATTTATGCTCCAACAATTCGATATCATAATGGTCGTTTTTATGTTATTACTACAAATATATCGACAATGCAGAATTTTTATGTATGGGCTGAAAATCCAAAAGGTCCTTGGTCTGAACCAGTTATTATAGAGGGATGGATGGGGTTTGATCCATCGTTGCTTTTTGATGATGGAAAAATCTATTTGACAGGCGCAGGTTTGCCTGTAATGGAACCCGAAGGAATTTATCAAGCGGAAATCGATATTGAATCTGGAAAACTCTTGAGTGAACGTCAGTTAATTTGGAAAGGAGCCTTCAGCTCTCCAGAAGGTCCCCATTTATATAAAATCAATGATTGGTATTATTTATTGATTGCCGAAGGAGGGACAGAATATGGACACATGGTAACTATAGCTAAAAGTAGAAATCCCTATGGTCCTTTTGAAAATAATCCAGATAATCCAATTCTTTCAAATCGTAGTAGCAAAAAGGAAATTCAAGCAACAGGTCATGCAGATCTAGTTCAAGCAACAGATGAAACCTGGTGGGCTGTGTTTTTGGGTATTCGTGCCATTCCTGGAACAAAACTTCATCATTTAGGGAGAGAAACTAATCTAGCCCCTGTAAATTGGACAGTGGATGGGTGGCCTATTATTGGTTCATCTGGACAAGCAGAAGTGAATAATGATTCCCAATCCTTACCATTAGATAGGCCAGATCCTTGGGAGGAGAAAGCGGATTTTAATAATGACCTTCTTTCACCAGTTTGGAATTTTTATCGGAATCCAAGCCCTGACTCATGGTCTTTAACGGAAAAACCAGGATATTTAACCCTTCATGGTCAGACTCATACATTGAGTGATTCAGCATCTTCAACATTTGTGGGACGTAGACAACAACATTTTAACTGTGAAATTTCATCTCTATTAGAATTTAAACCAATAAATGAAGGAGAGGAAGCTGGTCTCACTGTTTTTATGAATGGAAATTACCATTATGAAATTGCTAGGACTATGCATAAAGGAAAGTCACTTATTATTTTCAGACGACAAGTCGGAAGTTTATGGAAAGTAGAAAAAGAAATAGAATATAATGAACCAACTGTTGTATTAGGAATAGAAGCGAATGAATTCAATTATACATTCACTTATTTAACAGCAGACGGAAAAAAGGAAATAGTTGGTTTAGGTGAAACTACTTTGCTTGCTAAGGAAATAGCGGGCGGTTTTACAGGAGTGTTTTTCGGGATGTATGCGACAGGAAATGGTGAAAAGTCAAGCACTCCTGCCCATTTTGATTATTTCAATTATACACCATATGAGGACCCAGAATCATATCAAAAGAAATTTAGATAATAATATACGAGGAGGAGTTTAAAAATGAAGAAATTTAATAACGATTTTATGGTAGGTGCAGCTACTGCAGCACACCAAGTAGAAGGAAATAATAAAAATAGTGACTTTTGGTTAATGGAACAACTCCCTGGAACACTATATAAGGAGCCGTCCTTAGATACTGCTGACCATTACAACAGATATGAAGAAGATATTAAATTATTAGCAAATGCAGGATTAGACACATACAGATTTTCAATAGAATGGGCGAGAATAGAACCAACAAAGGGAAGCTTTGATAAAAATGAAATCGAGCATTATCGAGATGTTCTAAAGTGTTGTCATGAACATCAAGTAACTCCTATTGTTACCTTGCACCACTTTTCTTCACCTAAATGGTTAATTTCAGAAGGCGGATGGGAAAGTGAAGATACGATTGACTATTTTGGAGAGTACTGTAGATACGTTGTCACTGAATTGGGTGACTTGATTCCTTATATTTGTACAATAAATGAAGCAAACATTGGAAAACAAATAACAAAAATTATGGAAAGAATGACTCGTGCTAGTGAAAGTCAGTCAGCAAAGAAAGGGAAAAGTGGGGATGTTCAGGTTGGTCTGAATTTCGATGTGCCAGCAAACATTGAAGAATATTATCGCAGGGCTGGCGAAGCTTTTGGAATCGATCCTAGAAAAATTGAAACTTTTAATTCGCCAAGAACGGATGATGGTGAAATTATCATTATGAAATGCCATGTAAAAGCAAGAGATATAATTAATTCAATAAATCCAGATATTAAGGTTGGAATTACATTTTCACTTTATGACCATCAGACATTACCTGGCGGAGAGAAATCTGTAGAAAAAGAACAGCATGAGGACTTTTTGAACTATCTCCCCTACATACAGGAAGATGACTTTTTAGGAGTTCAAAATTATTCCCGAAAGATACACGGACCAGATGGCGTTGTTAAAACAGATGAAAATGCAAGATTGACAAAAATGGGTTATGAATATTATCCAGAGGCATTAGGAAATGTTATAAGATTTGTTTCCAGGCATTGGGATAAGCCAATTATTGTGACTGAAAATGGCTTGTCAACCGATGAAGATAGTGAAAGAGTAGAGTTTATTGAACGAGCATTAACTGGTGTCTATCAATGTATAGAAGAAGGCATAGACGTGATTGGATATACGTACTGGTCGTTATTAGATAATTTTGAGTGGCAATTAGGTTATGATCAAACCTTCGGACTCATAGCGGTTGATCGCTCTACGCAAACAAGACATCCAAAAGAAAGTTTATCCTTTTTGGGGAATATAAAGAAATTTGGATTAAATCAATAACGGTTCTTTGTTCTGAAGTTTCAATATGGGAGGGAAAACATGAAAGTTTTAGAAAAAGTAATAGTTATTACAGGAGCTGGAGGCGGGATCGGTCGTGAATTAGTACTTAATCTCCTTTCAAAAGGTGCGAGCGTAGCAGCAGTTGATATTAACAAAGATGCACTCGCAGAAACAGTCAAACAGGCTGGGGAAATAGGTGACAAACTATCTACACATATTGTGAATATAACAGATAAAGCAGCTGTTGAGGCATTACCTGAACAAGTAATTGCTCACCATGGTGCAGTAGATGGAATTCTGAATAATGCTGGGATCATTCATGATTTTATAAAGATAAATGACCTTGATTATGATGAAATTAAGTTAGTGATGGATATTAACTTTTATGGCACGCTCTATATGACAAAGTCATTTCTTCCTTATCTACTAAAAAGACCAGTTGGACACATTACAAATGTTTCTAGTATGGGCGGATTTCTACCTGTCCCTGGTCAATCAATTTATGGAGCATCGAAAGCAGCTGTGAAACTAATGACTGAAGGATTGTCTGCTGAGCTTAAAGATACAAGTGTTAATGTAACAGTTGTATTTCCAGGTGGAGTTAGTACAGATATAATGAAAAACTCTGGAGTTGCAGGTGCTGAACAAGCGAATGCTAGCGAACAAGATTTGTCACAGCTAATAACCCCAAAAGAGGCAGCGGAAATCATTGTCAAAGGCATTGAAACAGATCAATATCGTGTTCTTGCTGGCAAAGATTCAAAAATGATGGATAAACTTTATCGATTAAGCCCTAAGCGAGCGGTTGGAATTATTGCTAAACAAATGAATAAATTAATAAAAGGTGCTCAAAAATAGGTTTTTATAAAAGACATTTTTAGTTGGATATGTATTAAAAATAGGAGGAAAGTCATGAGAAAGGTAATCAATATAAATAAATCTTGGAAGTTTTTAAAGCAAGATGTAAATGAAGCGAAGGAAATTTCTTATAATGACCAAACTTGGAGTTCCCTGTCACTTCCTCATACATGGAATGCAATTGACGGTGCAAATGGCAATGAATTTCATCGGGGTGCGTGCTGGTATCGAAAAGAACTGACCCTACCACTAGAATATGAAAATCAACGAGTATTTATTGAATTTGAAGGATCAAATAGTGTCACGGATGTATATTTAAATGGAAAGCATTTAGGTCAACACCGTGGAGGATATTCCACATTTCGCTTTGATCTAACTGAGTATTTTGTTTGTGGTAAGCCTAATGTTTTAGCCGTAAAGGTAGACAATTCAGCCTTTGAAGATGTGTATCCATTAAGAGCTGATTTTACATTCCATGGTGGGATTTATCGTGATGTTAATTTAGTTGTTGTAAACCCAGTCCATGTGGATTTATTGGATCATGGAGCACAAGGTGTTTATGTGATTCAAGAGGAGGTGACAGATACGCAAGCTAACGTACGTATACAAACGCGAATTACAAACGATTTAAAGGAAGAAAATAAGGTTAGGTTATGGGTTGATTTATATGATCAAGCAGGCGAGCAAGTTAGTTATCGTGCTGCAGAAGTAAACCTAGAAGGTGGCGAAACTAAGCCTGTAGATTTAGCTATATCAATTAACGATCCAAAGCTATGGAATGGATTGGAAGATGCACATATGTATGAGGCACGCGTATCATTACAGCGTTATAATGATACGTTGGATGAGGTTGTTGTTCCATTTGGTGTTCGTTATTTCCATGTAGACCCAAAACAAGGTTTATTTCTCAATGGAAACAACATTCGATTAAATGGTGTTTCTCGGCATCAAGACCGTAAAGATATGGGCTGGGCAATCACACATAAAGAGCATGAGGAAGACATGGAACTTATCAAGGAAGTTGGTGCTACATCTATTCGTCTTGCACATTACCAACATGATCAATATTTCTATGATTTATGTGATCAGGAAGGAATGGTAGTTTGGGCAGAAATCCCATTTATTACAGAAATGTCGCAAACAGATTTAACAGGCGAAAATGCTAAATCCCAAATGGTTGAATTAATTCGCCAGAACTTCAACCATCCGTCTATTCTATTTTGGGGTATTCAAAATGAAATTCAAATTGGAAGCAGAAATGAAAAAGAAGTTCGTCAAGTTGTCCGTGAATTAAATGAATTGACAAAGAAAGAGGATCCAACCCGCTTAACAACAATGGCGAATGTGTTCATAGTAAAGGATACAGATGAGTATAATTACTTAACAGATGTTATTGGCTATAACAAGTATTATGGTTGGTACAATGGGGAAGCAGAAGATTTTGCTCCATGGTTGGATAATTTTCATGAAACGAACCCGAATACTAGTCTTTGTGTTTCTGAATATGGTGCTGAAGGTATTATTGAATATCACAGTGATGAGCCTATTGTAAATGATTATACGGAAGAATATCATGCACTTTATCACGAAAAAGTCTGGAAGATATTCGAGGAACGTTCATACTTATGGGCTACATATGTTTGGAATATGTTTGATTTTGCTGCAAATGTTCGTGATGAAGGTGGAGTGAAGGGACGAAATAATAAAGGACTTGTGACTTACGACCGAAAAGTTAAAAAAGATGCCTTCTTTATGTACAAGGCTCATTGGTCTAAAGATCCATTTGTTCATCTTGCTGGAAAGCGTTACGTCGAACGTGCTAGTGATCAAATCGATTTAAAAGTATATACAAATTGTGAACAAGTTACTTTGTATGTAAATGGTGTAAAGATAGAAACACAATCTGCTGCTAATCGAATTGTTGTATTAAAAGATGTAGCTTTAACAGATGGATTGAATCATTTAAAGGTCGAAGCATATTCTGGAGATAGTGTATTTGTTGACCAAGCATGGATTGAAAAAGTAGCTGAGGAAAATTTAAGTTATAAAGCACCAGTCGAAGATGATAACGAGATGGTTGCAAACTGGTTTGACATGCCAGAGCTTGATGATGAAGTAGTAGGAGAGGTTGAAATTCCTGAAGGAGTATATTCCTCACGCGAAACATTGGAAGATTTGATAGAAAATGAAAAGACAAAAGATATTGTTATTAGTATTTTAGGAGATCTTACAAAGATTCCGATGTATGGCATGATGAAGGGCTTTAAACTTGATGTACTTGCATCAATGGCTGATGAAGAAGGTGACGACTCATTATTTAGTGAGTCAAGGATTAATCGTTTAAACCGAGAGTTAATAAAAATTAAAAAGTAAGTGATAATAAAGGGTGCGAACTCTAGGCACCCTTCTTTGCTTGTAGCTTAGGAAATTATAGAATTCCATAGTTGTGGATAACTTTTCAAGACAGCTTCTGCTAGCCAGCCCAACGATACAAATTTCAAGCTTCTTCCTACGATAAGTCAACATCAATTCGCGTCGCTCATTATGTTTCCTTTATCTCGTCAGAAGCTTTCCAATTTGTACGTCGCTGAACGGACGCTTGCGCTTTTGGTTCCTGGAATGTGGAAATATTATAGGCTTCATTTTGTAATTTCCTTTTTCACTAAATATCTTATATAAAAAACATTAAAAAACATCTAAGATTACGCCTAATTTGCAAAAAAAGGTACCATAATACCATATTAAAGGGAAAACTAATGATAATATTAGTACTGAAAGCGCTATACTATAGTTCTGATAAATTATATAAGACTATTTTAATTGATCCTTTAGAAAAGAGAGTGTTTTAGTACTCTGAATTATATTTTGACATAAAAGAATGATGTGAGTTTAATCATATGGTTATATCCATGATTCATTTCACTCGTATAAACAAAAGGAGGACCTATTACTAATTATTAACAAGTCTATTATTTTTGATTTTCAAACGGAAATTAATTGTAAAGGGATTCATATCTAATGTATTTAATCAGATTATATTTATATTTTCGTGTAAGAGAGTGTGTATTACATTTATATTATTACTAATTTGACGTTTTAAATTATTGGTATCTGAATTTTCCCAATACTTATGAGTATTTAGAAAGTTGTAAATTAAAAGGGGGACGTTAAAAATGACAACAAAGAAGAAAGCAAAGATGCTAAAAAAAGAACAAAAGTTACTAGAGAGAGCGGAACGAGAAGAAAATTATAAAGTTGCCGCAACTTGGCGAGTGTTGCTATTACCTATGAATAATTCAGCTAGTGTTATGTTTATGATACTTATGATGTATGTTTCGTATTATGCTGCAGGTCCAGTTGGTCTTGGTACAGTTGTAGCATCTTTAATTATAACAGGTTCTCGAATTTTAGATGCTATTATAGACCCAATTGTAGGTTTTGTTCTTGATCGCTTAAATGGTAAGTTTGGTAAAATTAGGCCGTTTTTTGTAATTGGTTATATACTATTAGCCTTATCTACCATCGTTATGTTCTTTACTTCTCACCTTGTTCCTGAAAGTATAAGACTCATTTACTTTATAATATTATATGCCATTTATATTATTGGTTACACCTTTACTAATATCGCAGGAGTTTCTGCGCAGCCAGTTCTGACAAATGATCCTAAACAGCGCCCACTTATAGGAGGACTTTCCTCTATATATACGACTGTTTTTGCTACAGCAATTGGAATGGTGATCCCTTTATATTTAATACCAAAATATGGTGGATTTAACAATCCAGCATTTTTCCAAGAATTAGTTGTGATTGTTGTAATAGTTGCAGGTGTTTTTTATGGTCTTGCTGTTGCTGCTATTTGGTCAGACGATAATGTAAAGAAACTTGATATAAGTGATGTTAATGCTCCAAAAATAAAGATGAAAGATATGTGGAAGATTATAAAAGGTAATCGACCATTGCAAATGTTTATGGTTAGTATTATATCAGATAAATTTGCTCAATCGATTGCCTCTAATGCGGTTATTGGTATTATGCTTTTTGGGATTATTATAGGAAACTATTCTTTATCTGGCTATATTCAACCAATAACAATGGTTGTTAATGTAATAGCGATAATATTTGCTGTGAGGTATGCTGGAAAGGTTGGTCTCAAAAAAGGGTATTTATTTATAATAAAAGGAGGCATCATTATTTATGCGAGTCTCTTTCTTCTTATATTACTAGGAGACCCATCACAAATTGGATTTGATCAAATTGGTTTTATGACAATTGCTTTCTTTATTTTATTTGTATTGGCTGCTGGATTTAATATGGCAGCGATTGCAACGAGTAGTCCTATGTTATCGGATGTTATAGATTATCAAACGTATATATCAGGACGCTTTACACCTGGTACTATAGCATCTGTTCACTCATTTATAGATAAGATGATTTCATCTATTACGCCGACTTTTGTCGGGTTAGTAATGGCAGCGATTGGCTTTAAAGAAGCATTTCCAGATGTAGATACACCATATTCTAGTAGTATATTGTGGGTTACAATACTTTTAGCATATGGTTCAGTAATTATTGGTTGGATCATTTCAATTATTGCTATGAAATTTTATCCACTAACATTGGAAAAAATGGAAGAAATACAAATTGATATAAAAGAGAGACGCAATAAAATAGACTTAGACGAGGAAGGTAAGTAAAGTTTAGACGATAAGGCATCTAACTTTTTAAAAATTACAGTTAGATGTCTCATCAAAATTAGCAACTCTGAGGAGAAAAAACTATTGAGATAGAATTCGCAACTACATGGTGAAGCGGTGTAGCATTAGATATGTATCATGAAATAAATTGATGAGTATTAAATATAGTAATAAAACAATAAATAGAACTAAAATACCATTGTTTTATAAAGAATCCTGATAGTATTAATAATACAGTGTATTTTTTATGAATTATTATAATGTACAAACAATGATTAGGATGTAAAAGATTATTATTTATTTGCAAATTTTGTAAGGAGGAATTATTTTGAGTCAAAAGATTAAAAATTTACTTCAATCAAAAGGTGAGAATTACATATTTCCATTTTTTTGGATACATGGAGAGGAAGAGTCAGTGCTCAGAGAGTATATGGAGGCAATCCACTCATCTGGGATTGGAGCAGTTTGTGTAGAAAGCAGACCACATCCCGATTATTGTGGTCCACAGTGGTGGCATGACTTGGATATTATTTTAGACGAAGCGAAAAAAAGAGAGATGAAAGTATGGATTTTGGATGATAGTCATTTTCCTACTGGATATGCAAATGGTGCATTAGAAGATGCACCTGCCGAATTGTGTAGGCAATTTCTTTATTATTCTTCAGTTGAAATTGTAGGACCAGCAAAATCAGCACAGTTGAATATTTCAAAGCATGCTAAACATATGAGAAATCCATTAGCAGGAAGTATATTCTCTAGAGACCAGAAAGAGCGAAGGAAGTTTGATGACGATCAAATGTTGAGTATTAGTGCAGCTCGTGTTGATCAGGAATTCGATGCATCTACTTTAATAGATCTAACGGATTTTGTAGAAGGTGATGAATTAGTATGGGATGTTCCTGAAGGTAGATGGAAAATTTATGTTAATTATCTCACAAGAAATGCAGGAACTCGTGACAGTTATATCAACTTACTTAATAAAAGAAGTGCTAGAAAACAAATTGACGCTGTATATGAACCACATTTTGAACATTATAAGGAAGAGTTTGGAAAGACTATTGCTGGCTTCTTTTCTGATGAACCAGAGCTAGGAAATGGTCAGATGAATGTGATGAAAAAAATAGGAGAAGATCAAGATCTTCCATGGAGCCAAGAAGTAGAAGAGCAATTGCTGGCACGATTAGGAAGTGATTGGAAAACAAAATTGCCGATGCTTTGGGAAAATGGACGTTCACCAGATCAGTCAGCAGAAGTGCGTTTCATTTATATGGATATTATTACGAGATTGGTCGAAGAGAATTTTTCTAACCAAATTGGAAATTGGTGTGAAGAACGTGGAGTAGAATACATTGGACATATGATTGAAGATAATAACTCACATTCAAGACTGGGTTCAAGTCTAGGCCATTTCTTCCGCGGTCTTTCTGGCCAGCATATGTCAGGAATTGATAATATTGGGGGTCAGGTATTTCCAGCTGGTGAGGCTTATCCTAAAAAAGGTCTAACTGGTGATGAACGAGACGGAGAATTCTTTCACTATATGCTAGGTAAACTTGGGAGCTCCTTTGCGGCCATTGACCCCAAAAAGCAGGGACGTACTATGGTTGAAACATTTGGTGCTTATGGATGGAGTGAAGGTGTCCGGATGATGAAGTATCTATTGGATCACTTTTTGGTTAGAGGTGTCAATCGCTATGTACCTCATGCATTTTCAGCTAAAGACTATCCTGATCCTGATTGTCCGCCACATTTTTATGCCCATGGTCATAATCCGCAATTCCGTCATTTTGGCGCATTGATGGAGTATTTAAATCGTATGTGTGCATTAATTAGTGATGGAAAACGTGTAACTCCTGTTGCTATTCTTTATCATGCTGAAGCAGAATGGACAGGGGATTATATGTTAAATCAAAAACCCGCACGTGTGCTAATGGATAATCAAATTGATTTTGATATTCTGCCTGCTGATGTATTCACAGAACGGAAGAGATATCAGACGAAAATAGATAATCTTTTGCGGATTAATAGTCAGGATTACAAGACTTTAATAATACCTTATTCACAATATATTACAGAAAGTATGACTAAGGCGGTGATAGAACTCAAAAAAGTAGGCTTTCCTGTTCTTTTCATTGATGATCTGCCAAGCGGAATTGTAGATGGAGATGATGCATTGCTCGCGGAAATATCTGATTGTAAAATAGTCACATTAGATACTTTAAAGACAGAACTGGATAAAGAATCCATTTCGGAACTTAAGGTAGAGCCAGCCTTTTCCATGCTTCGTTATCTGCATTATAAAGAAGATAATGATACATATATCTTCACTAATGAGAACATGGCAGAAACATTTACTGGAACGGTCACTGTTCCAAATACAGGTCCTTTATACGGTTATGATGTTTGGAATAATGAATTATACGAAGTACATGCAGAGCAAAAGGGTCAAGGTACTACTCTGCATTTAGAAATACCGCCTTATCAAAGTGTAGTAATAATATTTGGCAAGTTAGAGGACACCGAAATTAAGGCGCCAATTTCTTACGAAGAAGAGATTAATATAACAGATAATTGGAAAATGAGTATATCAAAATCAATTGATTACCCAGCATTCACTGAGGAACAGCAAATTACTAAGCTTGAAAATGTAGGGTTAAAATATCCTGAGTTTTCAGGATTTATCCGTTATGAAAAAGAGATAGAAGTTTCTAGTCTGAAGCAAGCGTCCCTCATTATTGAAGATGCGTTTGAAGGTGTAGAAGTATTTGTTAATGATGAATCTGTTGGTATCCAAGTGGCTCCACCTTTTGCGTTTGATATAAGTAAACAGATAAAGTCTGGTACTAATAAACTACGTATTGAAGTAGCAACAACACTTGAGCGAGAGCAACATTATACACCAGTAGCACCAGACCATCCATATGCAGCTTTTGCGGCCTTTGCAAAAGATCCATTATTACAGCCTACTGGAATTGTTGGGGATGTTAAGTTATTAATTCAAAAATAGAAAAAACTATATATAGGTTATCGTTGATCTTGAGGATTGACGATAACCTAGTTTTAAACTAATTTTGATTAGGATATTTAAATTTTATATAATTGGTTTTAAGAAGGTTGATAAGAAGAGTGAATTTATTGTATGAGAACTGAATGACCAAAATCTTTAAAAACAAAGTATATAAAAACTATTATGAAGTTAATATGATGTGGAGGAATAAATTATGGCTTTAGAACTTGGTTTACAACTATATTCAGTAAGAGATGAATTAGAAAAGGACTTTATAGGAACGCTAGAAAAGGTAGCCTCTATAGGCTATAAAAATTTAGAACTATTTTTTCATAATGCTGATCATATTGAAGAAAGTGTAGGAAACTTGACAGCAGAAGAACTAAAAAATGAACTTGATCGGCTTAAAATGAAAGCAGTTTCTGCCCATATTAGTCCATTATTTCTAAACCCAGAAAAAATGGACGAGATCATAAACTTTGCCAAAATGATTGGTGTTTCAAAATTGGCTCTTTCGATTGCATTCTTTGAAGGCAAACAAAATGTGCTTGATTTATGTAAACACATGAATATGATGGGTGAACTGTGTAAGAAAAATGGTATACAGTTATACTATCATAATCATTTTGAAGTATTTCAAAAATTTGAGAATCAATATGTAATGGACATTATTCTTCAGAATACGGATGAGGATATAGTGAAAATTGAATTTGATACTTATTGGGCCCTAAGAGGTGGTGTTGATCCAATTGAGTATTTAGATGTTTTAGGAGATAGATGTGATCTTCTTCATCAAAAAGACCTCCCTGCTTCAGTAGATCCAGTTAATATATTTGAAATTATTGGCGAAGATGCCAATGTAAATATGAACTTGATGATGAAGTTTCACAAAATAGAAGATTTTACTGAAGTCGGAGAAGGTGTTATGGATATTCAAGAAATTGTTGAAGCCTTTAGAAACAAACCAGGGGTTAAATATCTCTTTATAGAGCAAGATTGGACAACAAGAAACCAACTTGAAAGTGTAGAGATCAGCTATAATTATATTTCGAAGTACTTTGAATAATCATTATGGTTGTAAAAATGTCACTGTGATCACTGATTATTACATTTGCGTTCTTACTATCTAATCATTATTCATGGATTATTAGATTATCTAACTTCAGTGGTACACACAAAGAGGCTGGAACATAAGGGTCTGACCCTTATGTTCCAGCCTCTTTGTGTCGACGTACTATAGAAATTGCCATCAAAAGATATTAAGTTAATCTAAGATTTCTGGATGAGACCATGTGGAAGGTGTAATTTTTCCTGCACTTGATCCAGCGTCAATAGGGATGGCAGAACCACTGATGTAACGAGCCAAATCAGAAGCTAAAAATAATGCTAAATGACCAATTTCTTTAGAGTCACCAAGCCTTCCATTTGGAGATATCATTTTTGCATACTCTTGAACTGTTTCTTCAGGCGCGTCTCCCCAAATAGACGTTTTAAACGTTCCAGGGCAAATAGCATTAACAGTTATATTATATGGTGCATAATCGAGCGCCCCACTTTTTGTTAAACCAACAACACCATGCTTGGCCGATGTATAAAGGCTCATTGAACTATTGCCCAGCAAGCCAGCTAAAGAAGCAATATTAATAATAAATCCACTTGGTGATTTAGACTTAAGTATAGCTTGAACACCATATTTCATACCTAAGAATACCCCTTTTAAATCAACAGATGTTATCTGTTCAAATTCTTCTGTTGAGTATTCGTGTGTCGGTCTGTTGGCTGCTGCGATGCCAGCGTTATTAACAAGGCCATCTAGGTGTCCGTAAGTTTCGACTGCAAAATCAATCATTTTTTTAACATCATCTTCTATACTAACGTCAGCTTTAATGAAAGATGCTTCTCCACCTTTAGATTTAATTTCTTCGACAACATTTTGCCCCTTTTCAGCATCAATATCAGATACGACGACCTTCATTCCGTTTTCTGCAAAACATTGGGCAATGGATTTACCTATCCCAAGGGCAGCACCAGTAACTACTGCAACTTTATCTTTTACACTTGCAAAATCAGTCATTAAAAAGCCTCCTTAATTAATTTTGATCATTCACTTTCCACCTTTTTACAGTACTCTCTTTCCTAATTTATGAGTCAGATATGGAATATTAGATGGTATTCTCACATTAATTATGAATAGTAAGTATCCTCAAATTTTATTCATAATATTATTTTAACAATATAATTTTATTTTGTTT
>Ga0209487_1000894_pt1 | contig 26159 bp, 21 predicted proteins | sample Poulit2012_FD_187524 | JGI IMG/M metagenome (GOLD analysis project Ga0209487, IMG submission 187524) | Agricultural soil microbial communities from Georgia to study Nitrogen management - Poultry litter 2012 (SPAdes) (version 2) | ecosystem: Environmental > Terrestrial > Soil > Agricultural land...
GCGGTGAGGAACTGGGCCACGTCCGGGACTTGGAATCCCAACTGTGCCCACCCGACCTCTGACACCGGTGAGGCGTTGATCTCCACCGCCGTGAGGATGCCCATGTTCGCCCCTGCCCCGCGCACCGCCCAGAACACCTCCGGGTGCTGGTCCTGGCTCACGCGCAGTCGGGAGCCATCGGCGAGCACCAACTCGGCAGCCCGCACATTGTCGATCGTCAGTCCGTGATTACGAGACAGGAAGCCGACGCCACCGGCTGTCGCGAGCCCGCCCACGCCCACGCCGCCGTAGTCTCCGGAGCCGATCGCCCAACCGTAGGGCTGCAACGCGCTGGCCACCTCCCGCCACCGGGCACCGGGTTCGAGGCGCACCAATCGAGTGGACTCATCCAGCACCTCGATGCGGCGTCGCCGGCCAAGGTCGATCACCAGGCCGCCGTGGTTGGTGGAACGACCGGAGAAGCCGTGCCCGCCGCTACGGATTCCGAGTTCGAGGTGCGGGTTTTGCCTGGCGTACCCCACGGCGTCCACCACTTGGTCCACGGTCTCCGGACGGAGCACCAGCCCGGGTGAGCCTCCGCGCATGTAGGTCGATTTCACGCGCGCGTACGCCGGGTCACCCGGTTCGACGGCATGGTGCGCTAACGAGTCGGGAACGCCGTCGTAGTCGATGCCGGGGTGGCGTTTCGCACGCACCGCGGCCCGTCGGATGGGCCGGGAACCCAGGTCCGGCAGCGCTTCGGTGATCGCGGCGCGCACCCGTGGGGCGACCTCGGCGGCGAAAAGTTCAAGCGCCGACGGCGTGAGGTCCTGCCGCAACAGCAGCCCGCTCACGCCATGGTCGACGACGAGGCTCACCAGTTCCTGCGCCCATGCCTCGAACTGGGCATCCGCGGGCTGGGCATCCACGGGGTGTGCGTGCTGGGCATCCGCGGGCTGGGCACCCGCGGGTTGTGCGTGGGCGCCTGCCCAGGGCGGGGACAGCACCACCAGCCGGCGGATCTCCCTCGGGTCGCGGCCTGAGCGGACGGCGGTCCGGTCAATCACGGCGTTCAAGTGGGCAAGCCCGCTGGCGCCGCCGCACATCTGCATGTCGATGAGCAAACCGTCAGCCGTGGTGGCAGCCAATTCAGCGGCTACCGAGTCGGAGCCGCTCAGCCATACCGGGAACTCGCGCCGCAGCACGGGCCCGGGTTGGACGTCACGGATGGCGTGGTGCGCGCCGGTGTAGGTGGCGCGCTCCGCACTGGTGTCCAGGACAGCGCGGAACACCCCGATCACGTCGGTCAGTTCGTCGGTGCGTTCACGGCCGTCTTCGTCAACATGCACCTGCGGGTCGCCGGGGACAGCCAAACTCAACACCGCACGGTTCCCCGACAGCGCGCTCAAACTGCCGGCGGCCCGGGCCAGTACCGACGGTTGACGGTTCGTCATCTTCAACCCGGCCGCACCCACGGTGATCCGTTCAGTGCGGCCCGCCGCCCAGGTGGCCAGCGCCAACGGATCGCTCGATCGCGCAGGCGCGCCTGCGTCGTCGGGATCGGTGAACAGAGCCAGGTCCAGGCCGGCTTCATCGGCGCGCGCTGCCAGGTCCGCCGCTTCGTGCGCGGCTATCCCGGCATCGATCAGCGCCCCGATGGATACGGCGTGGCCGTAGTTGGGCATGGTCAGTCTCCTAGCGGTAAGGGTCGGGTGTTCGCGCGCACCCGGCGCGCGGCCTGGATCGCACTCCGGCCGCCGAGGCCATGGCGGACATCAGGCAGTGGTGACCGGGTCCAGGTCACGTTTACGCAGTTGCCGCATCAATGCCTGCTCGGCGCCTTGCCCTCCGGCCTGCAAATCCTGCACCACCCGGCACAGGTCGGCGTCCACATCGAGGTGTCGGGCGCCCCACCCGCCGAGCGCGGTGAGCACCGGCACCAGGTCGATACCGCGTTCGGTCAGGTCGTAGCGAACCCGGTTTCGGCTCCCGGGCAGCGGCGTCCGCCGCAGCACACCTGCCGCGACGAGACGTTTCAGCCGGTCGCTGAGGATGTTCGTCGCGATCCCTTCCTCCGAGCCTTCGTGTAAGTCGGCGAAGGTGTGCCGGTCGGCGAACATCACGTCCCGGATCACCAGCAGACTCCACCGGTCCCCGAGCAACTCCACCGTCATATTGATCGGGCAGCCCGACCGTCGCTGAGACATCCACCTGCCTCCTCCTGCGCCTCGGCGTCCCGTGTGCGCGGCGTCCGACCCGCGCGGGCCACCGCCACACCACATTTCACTTGCGTTCTGCAAGCGACAGTACTAGATTCGCCTTCACTTGCAAATCGCAAGCATCAAAGTCGGTGGGCGACCGTGGCTCGTTGAATCCACACTCGAGCGTCCGCCAAACCCCATGTGAGCGTCCACGGAAGCGGAGAGAACCCATGCGAGTCGTCGTCCAGTACCGGCGGGGCCAAGTCCCTGCCGACCACGCCGAAGCGAACGAGCGGGCCCTTTGGGCGTGGGTCGAACGCCTGCGAGCCCGACCGGAACATGAGCAGACCGTCGCTCTGAGCGGCGGTCGAACGGTGAGTTCCAGCGGTACTTCCGAGTACGGCGGCGACGTGTTCGGCATTTCGGTGCTGCAAGTACCGCACGCCACCGCCGCGGAAGACCTTCTGGGCGATTGGCCCGAACTTCCCTACGGCGGACGCGCTGACATCCTTGCGGAACTTCCGTGATGACCGGCGGCCGACCCGCGCCCCTCGCCAAAGTTGCCCACCTGTTCACAGCACCGAACCTCGCGCACATCGCGACCCTGATGCCCGACGGTCACCCCACCACGGTGCCGGTGTGGGTACGGGTGGAAGGTGAGCACCTCGCGGTGCTGACCATCCCGGACTCGATCAAGGATCGAAACGTACGCCGCGATCCCCGGGTGGCACTGTCCCTCACCGCGGCGGACAACCCGTACCTGATGGCCAGCGGGCGTGGCCGGGTTGCGCAGCGGGTCGATGGACCGGAGGCCTGGACGATCATCGACCGGATCGCTCGGGCCTACACCGGGGCGCCTTACCCCGAACGGGATAACCGGATCGTCCTTCTCATCGACCTCGAGGTGGCTTGGTCGGCGTCTTTCTAGCGCAGAGCGCCCGCTAGGGTGAGCCTGGCCACAAACCAGCAGAAGGGATGCCATGCCCACCTCAGATGACCATGCGCCGAACGACCCGGATCAGCCGCGTGAGGTGCTCGGGTCAGTGCACATCGGCGCGGAAGCCGGTACGGGGGGCGGCGGGGAGGTGGCGATCGCGAGGGCACACCGGAGCGACCTCGAGGAGATCGTGGCACTACTCACCGACGACGTACTCGGTAGGGATCGGGAGTCTGACGCAGCCAACTCCAGCTACGTGGAGGCGTTCACAGCGATCGACGCCGATCCGAACCAGGTCCTGCTCGTCGCCTTGACGGATGGGAACACCGTTGCCGCCACTGCACAGATCAGCTTCATCCCCGGGCTTTCGCGCGGTGGGGCGCTACGTGGCCAGATCGAGGCGGTGCGCGTAGCCGCCTCCCATCGGGGCCAGGGGCTGGGCCGTACATTCTTCGAATGGATGATCGACTACTGCGCCCAGCGCGGCGCTGCGATGGTGCAACTGACGACCGACAAACGTCGCGAGGACGCCATCCGCTTCTATGAACGCCTCGGATTCGTCGCCAGCCACGAGGGCATGAAACTTAACCTGCCCCACTGAGCGGACGCGCCGCCACGCGCCGTTCAGCCCCGCGCCCGCCCAGCGCCCGCCGCGGCGTTCAGCCTTGCGCCGCGAGCGCGAGCGGCAGCACCGCATCCGCACCGGCCAGGCGCAGTTCACGTGCCGCTACGGTCAAGGTCCAGCGGGAATCCACCAAGTCGTCCACCAGCAGCACCGGCCCGTGCAGTTCCGCCAGATGCTCCCCCAATTGCGGCCCCACGGTGAACCGCTGCCAGACCCCCGCCAACCGGAACGCGCTGTTCCCGCCGGCCTCGCCGGTGGGGCCGCCGTCCACCAGGTCCAGGGTGCCCAGGAACGGCAACCTGCCGCGGGCGCTGATGTGTTCGGCGACGGAGGCGATGAGTTTCGGCCGGGCGCGCGAGGGCATCGCCACTACTCCCGCCGGTCGCTGGGCCCAGTCCCAGTCGGCGAGCACCTGCACCACCGCACCCAGCAACGCCGCCGGGGCTGCGTCGTCGTCGGCGTTGAACACTTCTCGTAGCCGTTGGCCCCAGCCCAGGTCGGACAGCCGCGCCACCACGCGGCCGCGGTCCATCTGTTCGGCGGGCGCGATCTTGCCCTTGACCTCCACGCCCAGCCGGGCCATCCCGGAGGGCCACTGTGCCCGCGGCTCAACGGGCACCCCGGCACGGGCCAGCCGGCCGGTAGCGCGCTGCAACGCCTCGTCCGGGACCTCGGTGGGGTACCACGGGCCCGCGCACACATCGCAGCGTCCGCAGGGTGCGGCGGTGGCGTCGTCCAGGGCGCGCTGGAGGAACTCCATCCGGCACTGCTCACCGGTCAGGTACTCCACCATCAGGCCTTGCTCCCGGTCACGGGCCTGCGCCACCCGCTCGTACCGCTGCGCGTCGTAGGCCCAGGGCCGGCCGGTCGCTCGCCATCCGCCCTGCACCCGTTCCACCGCTCCGTCCACGTCCAGCACCTTGAGCAGCAGTTCCAGCCGGGTGCGGCGCACGTCCACCAGGGTCTCCAGCGCCATGGTGGACAGCGGCCGTTCGGAGCGACCCAACTCGTCCAGGACGGCGTCGGCCTGCACCTGCCGGGGCATGGCGGCAGAGGCGAAGTAGGCCCAGATGTCCTTATCCTCCGCGCCGGGAAGTAGCAGCACGTCGGCCCGGTCGGTGGCTCGCCCGGCGCGGCCCACCTGTTGGTAGTAGGCCACCGGGGAACTCGGTGCGCCCAGGTGCACCACGAACCCTAAATCCGGCTTGTCGAACCCCATGCCCAGGGCGCTGGTGGCCACCAGCGCCTTGACTTGGTTGTCCCGCAGCGCGGCTTCGAGTTCGCTGCGGTCGGCCGGGTCGGTGCGCCCGGTGTAGGCGCGCACCTCGTGCCCGGCGGCGCGAAGCGCCTCGGTGAGGTCCTCCGCGGCCGAGACGGTCAGGGTGTAGACGATGCCGCTACCGGGCAGGTCGCCCAGGTGCGCCGCCAGCCATCCCACTCGTTGGGCCGCGCCGGGCAGGTCCAGCACTCCCAGCCGCAGCGAGGAGCGGGCCAGCGGGCCGCGCACGGTGGTCACCTGGCGGGGGTCCGCTCCTTCCGCAGTGGCGGCGAGTTGCTCGACGACGTCGGTCACCACTCGTTCATTCGCGGTGGCGGTGGTGGCCAGCACCGGGGTGTCGGAAGGCAGGCCGGCCAGCATCGTGCGGATCCGGCGATAGTCGGGGCGGAAGTCGTGACCCCAGTCGCTGATGCAGTGCGCCTCATCGACCACGAGCAGCCCGCACCGGGCAGCCAGATCCGGCAGTTGTTCCGCGCGGAACCGCGGGTTGTTGAGGCGTTCGGGGCTGACCAGGAGCACGTCGACCGCATCGGCGGCGAGTTGTTCGCGCACCGCGGCCCATTCCTCGGCGTTGGCGGAGTTGATGGTCACCGCGTTGACACCGGCGCGCTGGGCGGCGGCGATCTGGTCTCGCATCAGCGCCAGCAGCGGGGAGACGATCACGGTGGGACCGGCCCCGGCGGCGCGGCGCAGCGCGGTGGCCACGAAGTACACCGCCGACTTGCCCCACCCGGTGCGCTGGACCACCAGCACCCGTTCGCGCCGGTCCACCAGCGCCTCGATCGCCTCGTACTGCCCGTCGCGGAAGTCCGCCTCCGGGCGGCCGACGAGGGTGGCCAGGGCCTGCTGTGCTTGGGTGCGCATCGCCCTCACGCTAGACGACGCAGGTGACACCAGGCGCAGGGCATCCGGGCGAGGACTTCATCCGCCGTGCGCCCGAGCACACTGTTGCCCTCGATCGCGAGCACGGCACCCGGTTAGGTCTATACCGCTCTGGAAGAACTACTGCCGGCGTGCTGTTGGCCCGGATATGACAACAGAACGAATCCCGCTGTCCGTGCTCGAACTGGCCCCTCGATCCCAGGGCATGACTCCGCAGCAGGCGTTGGCCGAATCCACCCGGCTGGCCCAGGAGGTGGATCGGTTGGGTTACCACCGGTTATGGGTGGCCGAGCACCACAACACCGAGGCGTTCTTGTCATCGGCCACATCGCTGCTGCTGGGGCATTTCGCCCAGCACACCGAACGGATCCGGTTGGGGTCCGGCGGAGTGATGCTGCCCAACCACGCGCCGCTGATGGTGGCCGAGTACTACGGCACCCTGGCCACCCTCTACGGGGACCGGTTCGACCTGGGGCTGGGCCGAGCACCGGGCACCGACCCGCTCACCGCGGCGGCACTGCGACGAGGTAACCCCGAACTCGACGGTTTCGCCCAGGAGGTGGCCGACCTGGCCGCCTACCTGGACGAGGAGCACCCCGACCGTAAGGTGCGCGCCTATCCGGGACAGGGAACCAAGATCCCGTTGTGGATGCTCGGGTCCTCAGTCGGTGGCGCCCAGGTCGCTGCCGCGCTGGGGTTGCCCTTCTCCTTCGCCTCCCACTTCGCCCCGCAGATGATCCGCGAAGCACTCGCGTTGTACCGGGAGCGTTTCAACCCCGACGCCCCCACCGCCCAGGTGGACCGGCCGACCGTGATGGCCGGGGCCGGGGCGCTGGTGGCGCCCACCGAGGATGAGGCCCGGTACCTGTTCACCACCAACCAACTGATGTCGGTGCGGATCCGTACCGGGCAGTCCGCTCCCCTGGACCCGCCGGTGCAGGACCTGGCCGCGGTGCTCCCGCCGCAGTTGCTGCAGGTCGCCCAGGATGTGATGGGCATCAACGCCGTCGGCACCCCGAAGCAAGTCGCCACCCGGTTGCAGGAGTTCGCCGACGAGCACGATCTGGATGAGTTGATCGTCACTACCTACGTCTACGACCCCGAGCTCCGCCGTCGTTCGTTCCAGTTGCTGGCCGCCGAATGGGGCCTGAACGCCTGATCCGTGCGACGCAGAGCACGTCCGCGATGCGGGAGGATGGACCTGTGTTGCCCGAGATCACCCGCGCAGTGGATTTGTGCATGCCCTCCGGAGCGCTCAACCCTGCCGCGGTCGGGTGGACCCGGCGACCGTTGCACCGGGCGAACCTGCATCCGGCGCCCCTGGGTTCGCGGGCCGCGACCTGGAGCCGCACCAAGCGGCGCGAGCACTGGGGCATCATCACCGACACCCACGTGCTCGCCCTGACCGTGAACGCACTGAACTACGCCGCCCAGCAGCAGGTATGGATCCTGGACCGGCGCGACGGCACGGTGGTGGACGACGCCGCGATCGTGCCGTTGGCCCGACAGGTGGAGTTACCCGAGACGCCGGGCGCGGGGCCGATGCGGGCGCTCACCCGCGATGTTGCGATCGCTACCGACCCGGAGGGCCACATCACCCGGCTGCGCGCGAAGACGCACCGGGTGCGCCTCGATCTGCGTGTGGACACCGATTCCGAGCATCTGGGAGTGGTGATCCCCTGGGGCGAGCGGCAGTTCCAGTACACCCTCAAGGGCGCCGCGATGCCGGTGAGCGGCCGTCTGGAGATCGACGGGGACGACGTCCCTGTTCCTCCCGGCGCCTGGGCGCACGTCGACCACGGGCGGGGACGGTGGCCCTACGCCACGCAGTACACCTCCGCCGTGGCATCGGGGGCGGTCGCGGGAGTCCGCACCGGGTTGCACCTGGGCGGTTTGTGGACCGAGGGCACCGGCGCCAGCGAGAACGCCCTGATCCTGGACGGCGTGGTGCACCTGCTCAGCGACGAGGTGCAGTGGGAGTACGACGTGGACTCCGCCACCGCGCCCTGGGTGGTGGAGGGCGAACACATCCACGCCAGCCTGCGCCCGTTCCACCACGGCACCACCGCCACCAATCTGGGCATCGTGGCCACCACCCGCACCGGCGTGGTGGGCACCTGGGAGGGATGGGCGGTCGACGACGACGGGATCACCCGGGGTATCGACGGTCTGGTGGGGTGGGCGGAGTTCACCAGTAACCGCTGGTGAGGCTCAGACGCCGGCCGCGGCGTGGGCCGCCTCGTCCGCCTCCACCTGCGCCTTCCACTCCGCCTTGGCCGCGCGCCAGGCCTCATCGTCCATTCCGCGGCGCCAGTAGCCGGAGGCGGACAGGTCTTCCTTGGGCACGTGCCTCTCGAAGCGCAGGTAGGAACGAACCTCGCGGACGAAGGTGGCATCGCCGTGCACGAACGCGTGCACCCGGCCGGTGGGGAAGTCCACGGCCCGCACCGCGTCGCACAATTCGATCCCGGGAGCCTTGGGAGAGGTGGCCCGATGGATCCACTGCACCTGCACGCCGTCGGGCACGGTGAGGGGTTGCTCCTCACTGGCGTCCTCGACCTCGATGATGGCGTGGCCACGGGCGCCGGCCGGCAGCACCTCGGTGGAGGCGGCGATCGCCGGCAGGGCGCTCTCATCGCCCACCAGGAGGTGCCAGTCGGCGTCCGGGTCCGGGGTGTAGGCGCCACCCGGTCCGCGGAACTGGACCTGGTCGCCTACCTGCACGTCCATCGCCCAGGGCCCGGCGAAGCCCTTGTCACCGTGATGCACCACGTCCAGGGCCATCTGGCCGCGGTCTGCGTCCCAGTGCCGGATGGTGTAGGTGCGCATCACCGGCCACAGCGCGGGCTCCAACTCCTCCTTGACCGCATCGGGGTCGAACGGGGAGCGCAGGCCGGACTCCGGGCGGGGCAGCACGAGTTTGACGTACGCGTCAGTGAAGCCCGGGTGCTCGAGCCGTAACGGCTGGCCCTCCGGCGCGGACAACCACACCCGAACCATCGCGGGGGTGAGGTGTTCCTTGCGCACAACCTCGGCATAGGTCACGGGTCGAACCGGTCGCGCTCGCGCCACGGCACACGTCCAATCACGGTGGGGAATTAGATAAGGCAACCCTAACCTAATTCGGGTGCGGACTTCGAACGCCTCGGTCGCGGCGCCGTCGAACGCGCTGCTGCTGCGCTGCTATTCGGTCCCTTCAGGCGGTGATCATCTCCGTGTCCGTAACCGCACCACGCGGCAGGTGCTTCTCCAGCACGGGTTCATCGCCGCTGGCGCGCTGGGCGCGGTAGTAGTCGCGGGCTTCCTCCTGGCGCTTGCCCTCCGCGGCGGTGCCGATCGGGGCGCCGATCATCTCCGGGGTGTACCCGAAGGCCTCCACCAGGTCGCGGGCGTGCAGGCGTAGCCGCGGCAGCAGCCGGTTGATGTAGGAGGTCACCGTGCGGGCTCGCTGGGTGGACAGCCGTCCGTTGAGCAGGTACCAGTCGAGGTTCTCCTCGATGAGCGTCAGCCCGAACAGGTCGCGCAACCAGGTGAGCACCTTCTTGGTGCCGGGGTCGCGGATCTGGCCGAGGGCCTCGGTGAAGGCCTCCCACTGCAGCAGTTCCCCGTGCGCCTTGGCGGCTTCGATGAGTTGGTGCTGGTGGTCGTTGAACATCTCGAACGCGGTGGCCGCGTCGGCGTCGCGGCTGTCCTTCAGCGCCATCGCCACCTGTTCCACGAGCGATTCCACCCGGTCCTCGAGTAGTTCCCGTTGGACTTCGGTGTCGCGCAACTCGGTCGCGGAGCGAGCCTTGGAGCCCCAGTCCTTGATCGACTGCTGCACCCGGCGCAGCGGGGTGCGGTGCATGGTCATGTCCGCGGCCTGGTCGGCCACGTAGCGCACGGCGCCGGCCACGTTCATCTTGGCCATCTCCCGGCCGAAGTCGGTGAGCAGCCGCTTGCCGACCAGTTGCAGCAGCACGTTGTTGTCGCCCTCGAACGTGGCGTACACGTCGAAGTCGGCGCGCAGGCCGGTCAGTCGGTTCTCGGCCATGAACCCGGCGCCGCCGCAGGCCTCCCGAGCTTCCTGCAGCACGTCCAGCGCCAACCAGGTGGACAGCGGTTTGGCGGCTGCCGCGAGGGTCTCCAGGTCCTGCCGGTCGGCGTCGGTGTCGTGCTCGCCGGAGAAGATCTGGTGGAACCGGTCGGACAGTTGGTGGTGGGTGAACTGGGCGGCATACACCCGCGCCAGGCGCGGGAGCAGACGGCGTTGGTGGCGCTGGTAGTCCAGCAGCACCACTTCGTCGTGCTCGTCGGCGCCGGTGAACTGGCGACGTTGCTCGGCGTACCGGATCGCCGTCGCCAGTGCGATCTTCGCCGCGACCGTGGAGGAGCCGGCCAGGGAGACCCGTCCCTGCACCAGCGTGCCCAGCATGGTGAAGAACCGGCGGCCGGGACTGTCGATCGGGGATCCGTAAGTGCCGTCGGCAGCCACGTCGCCGTACCGGTTGAGCAGATTCTCCCGGGGGATGCGGACCTGGTTGAAGGCGAGCATGCCGTTGTCCACGCCGTTCAGACCGCCCTTGGGGCCGTTGTCCTTCCCGGAGACTCCGGGGAGGAACTCACCGGCGCTGCCGTCGGGGTGCTGGTGGCGCAGCGGCACGTAGAAGGCGTGCACACCGTGGTTGACGCCCTTGGTGATCAATTGGGCGAACACCACCGCCGCTACCCCGTGCTCGGCGGCGTTACCGATGTAGTTCTTCCACGCCGCCTCGAACGGGGTGTGGATGATGAACTCCTCGGCCTGCGGATCGTAGGTGGCGGTGGTGGCGATCGCGGCCACATCGGAGCCGTGGCCGGTCTCGGTCATCGCGAAGCAGCCGGGCACGCGCAGGTCCACGATCGGGGGCAGCAAGTCGGTGTGGTGGCGCTTGGTGCCCAATTGCAGGACGGCGGAGCCGAAGAGGCCCCATTGGACTCCCGCCTTGATCTGCAGGGACGGGTCGTGCACGACCAGTTCCTCGAAGCCGGCGACGTTACCGCCGGGGACCGGAGCCTGCCCGTCCGGGCCGGGGAAGCCGCGGCGCACCATGCCGACGTCCACCAGCGCCTGGCACTGATCCAGCGTGCGTTGTCGCTGCTCGGCACGGCTGAGGTCGTCGATGCGGGCGAACCGTTCATCGGTGTACAGATCGCGGATCTGGCGGCGGTACTCCTTCCAGCGGCCATCGAGAAGGTCGGCGAGCGCGGCCACGTCCACGGTGGCGGCGGGGTCGGTCTGGGTGGGGCGGTCGGATCGGGACATCAGTCCTCCACGGTGGTGGGCGAGATAGGGGGGCCGGCCGGAGCGTGCGGCGTCGCGGGTGCGTCCGGTTCCGTTGCGGCGCCGGGGTCGGTGCGGAACCGGGGTAGGTCAGAACTGGCGCCGTTCCACAGCCACGCGGTGATGACATCGATGAGTACATCGGGGGCCAGCCGCTGCTGCGGGTCCGCGGTGAGCCACTGTTCCCCGATGCCGCGCACGAGGCCGACCACGCCGGCCGACCAGGGCAGGGCGTACCGCAGGTCCGCGCCGGATTCGGCGAGCACTTGGCGCAGCAGTCTGGCCAGATAGCGCTGGACGTGGGTGACGAACGTCGAGATGGTCCCCGCCTGCTCGATCCGGGTGACGAACTGGTACACGTTCGGGGAACTGGCGATCATGGAGATGTAGACCTCCACCATCGCCCGCAGCCGGTCGCGGGGCGGGCCGGAGCCTTCCACCGCCAGGATGAACGCCTGGGTCATCTCTTCCAGCACCATCTCCCCGACGGCGGCCTGCAGGCCGGCCTTATCGGAGAAGTAGCGGTACACGATCGACTTCGACGTCCCCATGGCCGCGGCCATCTCGTCCATCGACAGGTCCGGGCCCTGGTGGTGGACCGCCCGACGAGCGCTGCGGCACAGATCGCGGTGGCGCTGGCGGCGGTGCTGATGCCAGCGCGTGGACCGCCCATCCGGCTCGGCTGGCGGGTCCGGATCATGCCTGGATACAGTGACGTCACTCACGCGACTGACAGTATCAGGTACTGTGGGTACTGGACACATCGTGGTTCGAGTTCCCGCCTTGCGCTCGGCACGTGCGCAGGGATGGACACCACTTGACCAGTCGCTCGCTCGCCCCCTTGCGGGACGGGGGCGTCACCATCGACACGATCACTGAGCACGCAGAGGAATCTCATGGCACAACAGCCCCGGAAGAACACCAGCGGCAAGGCCACCAACGGAAAGCCCGACGGCGACAAGCCCAACAACACCAAGTCCAGCGGCACAGGAGCGAACTCCGGCACCGGCCGCACGGGCACGCAACAGAAGGCCACCGGGCAACAGAAGGCGACCGGGCAACAGAAGGCCACCGGGCAACAGAAGTCTGGGGGTGCGAAGCAGGGGTCCGGGGGCCGCAAGCCTGCCTCCTCCGGTTCGACCGCACGGCGCGAGCGCGGGTCAGAGCACCCCCGGGCCGCGATCATCGGTTCGAACCGCATCCCGTTCGCCAAAGCGGGCGGCGCTTACGCCGAGGCCACGAACCAGGACATGCTCACCACCGCCCTGTCGGGCCTGATCGCCCGCTACCAGTTGCAGGGCGAACGGTTGGGTGACGTGGTGGGCGGAGCGGTGCTGAAGCACTCCCGCGATTTCAACCTCACCCGCGAAGCGGTGCTGGGCACGGATTTGTCCCCGCAAACCCCTGCAGTGGATATCCAACGCGCGTGCGCCACCAGCGTGGAAGCCGTGAACGTGGTGGCGAACAAGATCAAACTCGGGCAGATCACCTCGGGGATCGCTGCGGGGGTGGACTCCACCTCCGACGCGCCGATCGTCGTCAGTGACCGGCTGCGCAAGACGCTGCTGCGCCTGTCGCGGGCCAAGACCGTTCCCGAACGCCTCAAACTGGTCGGGCAGTTGCGCCCTTCCGACCTGGCACCCGTGGCCCCGAACGTGAATGAGCCGCGTACCGGGTTGTCCATGGGTGAGCACCAGGCGATCACCACCCGGCAGTGGGGCATCACCCGCGAGGCCCAGGATGAAGTGGCCCTTGCCTCGCACCAGAACCTGGACAAGGCCTACGCCAACGGCTTCTTCGACGACCTCCTCACCCCCTACCGGGGTTTGGTGCGCGACCAGAGTCTGCGCTCGGACACCTCCGCGGAGAAGTTGGCCGCGCTCAAGCCGGTGTTCGGCACCAAGGGGGAGCATGCCGCCTCCGCGTCGATGACGGCCGGCAACTCCACCCCGTTGTCCGACGGCGCCGCCAGCGTGCTGATCGGCACTCCGGAATGGGCCGAGGAACGCGGCCTCCCGGTCCTCGCCCACGTGGTGGACAGCGAGGCCGCCAGTGTGGACTTCGCCCGCGGTGAGGACGGGTTGCTGATGGGCGGGGCGTACGCCGTCCCCCGGTTGCTGCACCGCCACGGGTTGACCCTGGACGACTTCGCGTTCGTGGAGATCCACGAGGCGTTCGCCTCCGTGGTCCTCACCACCGCCGCGGCCTGGGCGGATGAGGACTTCTGCACTAACCGGGTGGGCGTGCCCAGCCCGGGGGAACTGGACTATGACCGGCTCAACGTCACCGGGTCCTCGGTGGCCGCCGGCCACCCGTTCGCGGCCACCGGTGCCCGGATCGTCGGCACCCTGGCGGCCCTGCTCGCCCAGCACAAGGAACAGCAGGGCGGCGAGGAGCCGGCACGCGGGCTGATCTCGGTGTGCGCTGCCGGCGGCCAGGCCGTGGCGATGATCCTGGAGGCAGCGTGAGCGACAAGTACCTGGAGATGGTGAACACCGGTTTCACCAAGAAGATCGCCCAGCAACTGGGCCTGCCCCGCCCGGCCCGCCTGCGCCGCACCAACCCCGACTCGATCGACCAGCCGTTGGTGCCCGGTCCGGTGGTGGTGCTCGGTGAGGGCGCCGACGCCGACGCGGTAGCGTCCACCGCCCTCGACTGGGACCTGGATGTGCGCCGCACCATCCGGGAGGGGCGGATCGGGGCTTTGGTGCTCGTCCTGTCCCAGATCCAGAACCCGGATGAGGCGACGCCGGTGGTCACCGAGGCCGGTTCGCTGCTGCGGTCCCTGGGCCCCAGCGGCCGCGTGGTGGTGGTCACCCGCGCCGCGGCGGACGCCGCCTCTCCCGCACAGGCAGCCGCCCGTGCCGGGGTGGACGGCCTGTGGCGGTCTCTGGCCAAGGAACTGCGCTACGGGGCTACCGGGAACGCCGTCGTGCTTCGTGAGCAGGTGGAGGTAAACGCACCGGCCGCCGTCGGAGCGCTGCGGTTCCTGCTCTCGGCCCGCTCGGCGTTCGTCTCCGGTCAACCGATCGAGGTGGGCGGCGCCGAGGGCAGCCTGCCGGAGGATTGGACCGAGCCGCTGACCGGCAAGGTCGCGATGGTCACCGGAGCCGCCCGGGGGATCGGCGCGCAGATCGCGAGAGTGCTGCATCGGGAGGGCGCCACCGTGGTGGGGGTGGACATCCCGGCCGCCGGGGAGTCGCTGGCGCAGGTGATGAACCAGGTCAACGGGTTGGCGATCCAGGCGGACATCACCTCCGCCGAGGCTCCACAGCGGTTGATCGACCGGGTCCGACAACGCTTCGGACACTTGGACGTGATCGTGCACAACGCCGGCGTCACCAGGGACAAACTGTTGGCGAACATGAAGCCGGAGCAGTGGCAGGCCGTGATCGACGTGAACCTCAACGCCCAGATCGCGCTCAACGAGGCGCTGCTCGGCGTCCCGGAGTTGTCCCCGGACGGGTTGCGAATCATCACCCTCTCCTCCACCTCCGGTATCGCGGGTAACCGGGGGCAAACCAACTACGCGTTCTCCAAGGCCGGCGTCATCGGGTTGACCCGGGCGCTCGCGCCGCAGGCGGCCCGGCAGGGCGGGACCGCCAACGCGGTGGCACCCGGGTTCATCGAGACCGAGATGACCGAGCAGATCCCCGCGGCCCGGCGGCAGGTGGCGCGCCGCCTGAACTCGCTGCAGCAGGGCGGCTTGCCGGTTGACGTGGCCGAAGCGATCTCCTTCCTCGCTTCCCCGCAATCGGCGGGGATCAACGGCCAGACGTTGCGGGTGTGCGGCCAGCACATGGTAGGTGCCTGATGCGTACGCGCACGCTGCAGCAAGTGCCCACCCTGGCCGGGTTGTACTCCAAGGCCCTGGGCCGCACCGCCCAGGCGGCCGCGCCCGCCGTGTTGGCCCGCAGATCGCAGCCCACCCGGCTGCCCGAGGTTCGCTACGCCGTCGAGGAGGTGCCGGTGGACGCCGGCCACCTGGGCGAGTACCAGCGGCTGCTGGGCGAACCGGGCACCGACGACCTACCTGCCGGATATGTGCACGTGCTCGCCTTCCCGCTGGCGATGGCAGTCATGGTGCGCCCTGACTTCCCGTTACCCGTACTGGGCATGGTGCACGTGGCCAACCGGGTGGACCAGCACCACCAGTTGCACGCCGGGGAGGTGCTGCGGATGCGCGCGTGGGCGGAGGGTCTGCGCGCTCACCGGTCGGGCACGCAGGTCGACCTGGTGGTGGAGGTCGCCGGCCAAGAAGGACCGGAGGTGGCCTGGCGCGGGGTGTCGACTTACCTCGCCAAGGGCACCCGGGTTCCCGGGCTCGCGCTGGCAGAACCGGCGGGCGCGGGCCCCGGCGGGCAGTCCCCGGGTGGTGCCGCAGCGAACACCCAGGCGGACCTGCCCGAACAGACGGCGATGTGGACGTTGGACAAGCAGACGGCGCGGGCGTATGCCGCGATCTCCGGGGACCGCAACCCGATCCACACCTCCGCCGTGGGCGCGAGGGCGTTCGGATTCCCGCGCCCGATTGCGCACGGTATGTACACCGCAGCCCGCGCGCTGTCCTCGGTGGGCACCGCGAGAGGGTCGGCGTTCACCTGGGAGGTGGAGTTCGCCAAACCGGTGCTGCTGCCCTCCGGCGTGGCCGTCGGTCTGCAGCGGCGAGAATCCGGGGGCTACGACTACGCCGGGTGGCGACCGCGCGACGGTCGGGTCAACTTCACCGGGTCGGTGCGGCCGGCCCCCTAAGCTCGCACCCGGCACCCTAAGCGTGCGGCCGGCCACCTGACGCAGCCGGCACCCGAGGGCATAGATTGGTGCCCCTCACCTACTCCCGGGGGGTACTAATGGACGGTACGCACGACAGATGGTTCGGCGGGCGCCGGAGACCAACCGGGAGGCGCGGCGGGCGGCGGCGCCGGCTTCCGACCGCCGCAGTCGCCGCCATCCTCCTGGCACTCGCCGTGGCAGCGTGCAGTCCCAGCGCGAGCCACGCCGACGCCGACGGCGACTGGGTGCTGGTCTCCGGTGACACCCCGGAGGGGCCGATCGAGATCGTGACGGGGTATGAGCCAACGCTCACCGTGCACGGCCGGGAGGTCTCCGGGCACGCCGGTTGCAACCAGTTCGGCACTGCTGAAGGCCCGGACTCCGGCACGAATGGTGAAGACGCCGAAGATGCCGAAGGCTCCGACCGCGACTGGCCCACGGAGTTCTTCAGCACAATGATGGCCTGCGACCCGCCAGAGGTCATGACGCAAGAGGCCATGTTCCTGGACGCGCTCAGCAAGATCACCGATGTCCAGACGGGCGAGGAGGAGTTGGTTCTTACCGGGCCGCAGACCGAACTACGCTTCGCCCCGGTTTCCGGTTGAGTGCCGGTTCAGTTCCCCGTCTCGCCGTGCTTCGATTCGGTCCCACCGCGGTGCATCGGCTCCCGGGCGAACAGCCACCCCACCCCGGCCGCCAGCACGATCAGGCCGGACAACCCGAACGCGACGTGGAACCCGAAGGCGTCCGCCAGCGCACCGGCCGCCACCGGCCCGATAATGGCTCCGGTGTCCTGGGCCATCTGGAACCCCGCCAGCACTTTGCCCCCGCTGCGTTTGTTGCCCACCACATCAGCGACCGTGGCTTGCTGAGCCGGGTTCAGCAGCCCGGCGCCCACCCCCGCCAGTGCGGACACAGCCAGAATCAGCACCAGCGTTCCGGTCATGCCCAGGATCGCGGTGAACGTGCCGCTGACCGCCAACCCGATCAGGATGATCGGTTTACGACCGACCCGGTCCGACTGGCTCCCGGCCACGTTCAGCGCCACCGCGTTACCGACCGCGAAGATCGCGAGCGCCGCACCGGCCGTCCAGGGCCCTTCGGTGAGGACGGCCGCGGTGAACAACGGGATCAACGCCACCCGCACTCCGAAGTTGGTCCATCCGTTGGCGAACGCCGACCCGAGCGCGGCGCGGAAGGCGCTGTGCCGAAGAGCCTCGGTGAACCGCATCGGCTGGTCCTCGTCATCGGTGCGTGCTGACCCCACACCGGTGCCCGGCAGCAGTCGCCACACCACTAGCACCGCGGCGATCAGCATGACCGCGTAGACCACGAACGGCACCCGCAAGCCGAATTCACCCAACAGGCCCCCGAGCACCGGGCCGGTGATGTTACCGAGCAGGAACGCGGTGGCGTAGGTGGAGGAGGCCCGCCCGCGGGCGGTGGGCGGGGCCAGCCGCACGATCAGGCCCATCGCGGAGACGGTGAACATCGTCGACCCGATGCCGCCCAGGCCCCGGAACACCAGTAACTGGACGTAGGACTGAGCGAAGGCAGTGGCCAGGGAGGAGACCGCCACGATCACGAGCCCGGCCATGTAGATGCGCCGTTCGCCCAGTCTCGTGATCAGCGCGCCTCCGGCCGGGGCGAACAGCAACCGGGTCAGGGAGAAGGCGCTGACGATGAACGAGGCCGCGGCCACCGAGACGTCGAAGGACCTGGCGAACTGCGGTAGCACCGGGGCGACCAGGCCGAATCCGAGGGCGATGAGTAGGGCTGCGCCGGCCAGTACCCAGATTTCCCGGGGTAGGCGGGGGCGAGATTGTTCAGGGGTGGGTGACATACCGCCAGCCAGTATCGCCCACACCCGGTGGGGCCTGCGCTAAGGCCGTTGACGGCGCGACGGCCGCGGGCGAGGTGGGCAACGGCGCGGTCACGCGCCACGCAGCGCGGGCAGCAACTCCGATTCCGCCAGGTCCAGGAACGGGCGCTGGTCCTGGCCCACGTGGTGCAGGTAGATCTCCTCGAAGCCGAGTTCGGCGTATTCCCGCAGCCACCCGACCAACTGGGCTACGTCGTCGGTAATCAGTACCGCATCGGCGACCTCGTCGTCGGGTACGTGCCGGCCGGCCATGTCGAAGTACTCCGGGATGGGTAGATCGTCCTGGAGCGGTTTGGCCAGCGCATGGTTCTGCCACTGATCCCGGGCCATCGCCCAGGCGGCGTCCATGCTGTCCGCGACGGACAGGTGCACCTGGATCGCCAACGGACCGGTGCCGCCGGCGCCGCGGTAGGCGTCGATGATCTGGCGTAGGGAGTCCGGGTCGTCATTGATGGTGATCAGCCCGTCGGCCCAGGCGGCGGCTCGTTCGGCGGTGCCCGGTGACAGTGCCGGGGCGATCAGTGCGGGGGGCTGGGCGGGCAGGGAGTACAGCCGGGCGCGATCGACGACGACGTGGCCGGAGTGGGTGACTTCCTCACCCCGGTGCAACGCCCGGATGATGGCCGCGCACTCCTCGAGCCGCTCCTGCCGGTGCTGCTTGTGCGGCCATCGCTGCCCGGTGATGTGTTCGTTCATGTGCTGCCCGGAGCCGAGGGCCACCCAGAACCTTCCCGGAAACATCTGCGCCAGGGTGGCGCTGGCCTGCGCGATGATCGCCGGGTGGTAGCGCTGGCCGGGAGCGCTCACCGTGCCCAACGGCAACTCCGTGGTGGCCAGCGCCGCACCGAGCCAGGACCAGGCGAACCCGGAGTGGTCCTGACGGCGGGACCACGGGGCGAAGTGGTCCGAGCACATCGCGATCTCGAACCCCGCCCGTTCGGCGCGCTGGACATCGCCCAACAGTTGGCGCGGGGAGATCTGTTCGTGGGAGGCGTGAAAGCCGTACTTCGTCATCGCTGGTGTCCCTGATGCTGCGCCCCTTGGTACTGGGGCTGCGCGGCCCGGGGCTGCGCGGCTCGTGGCTGCGCCGTCTGCGGCTGCTCCTCTTGCCGAGGCGCTCGTGCACCCCGCGCCGCCTTGATCGCATCGGCCGCCCGGATCAGGCCCATGTGGCTGAACGCCTGCGGGAAGTTGCCGGCCATCCGGCCCGTCTCGGGGTCGTACTGCTCGGCCAGGAGTCCCAGGTCGCTGGCCCGGCCCACCATCCGGGCCATGAGGTCCTCCGCCTCCTCCAGCCGGCCGGAGTTGGCGTACTGCTCCACCAGCCAGAAGGTGCACATCACGAAGGTGTACTCCTCCCCTTCCAGGCCGTCCATGCCGGACTCGGTGCGATACCTGTAGACGAACCCCTCATCGGTGACCAGGTCCCGTTCGATCCGCTCCACGGTGCCGAGCATCCGGGGATCGTCGTAGGCGAGGTAGCCGGTGTGCGGCAACTGCAACAGGGAGGCGTCCACCTCGCTGTTGTCATAGGTCTGGGTGTAGGCGTTCAACTCGCTGTTGAACCCGTGCTCCTCGATCTCCCGGGCGAGTTCGTCACGCAGTTCCCGCCACCGGTCCACCGGACCGTCGTACCCGTGGTCCTCAACTGCGCGGATGCCGCGGTCGAACGCGGCCCACATCATCACCCGCCCATGGGTGAAGTGGTGTTTATCGCCGCGCATCTCCCAGATGCCGTGGTCCTTGCGATCGAAGTTGTGCTCGCAGTACCACAACAGGCTCTTCTGCAGGCCCCAGGTGTACTCATCCTCGGGCACACCGGCTCGGCGCAACCGGTCCAGACCGATCAGCACCTCACCCACCACATCGGCCTGGTATTGCTCCGCCGCGCCGTTGCCCACGCGCACCGGACGGGAGCCGGCGTAACCGGCAAGGTGTTCCAGTTCGATCTCGAGCAACTCCCGTTCCCCGGCGATGCCGTACATGATCTTGATGTTCTCGGCGTCCCCGGCCACCGCGCGCAACAACCAGTCCCGCCACAGGGTGGCCCCTTCGGTCAGCCCGTGGGCGCTGCTCACCTCGATCGTCATCGCGGCATCACGCAGCCAGGTGTATCGGTAATCCCAGTTGCGGCCGCCACCGAAGTACTCCGGCAGGGAGGCGGTCGGCGCGGCGACGATTCCGCCGGTCTCCAGATGGGTCAGGGCCCGAAGCACCAACAGTGACCGGAGCACCACCGGTTGGTGGTCGGTGTGGACCTCCAACTGGGTGGCCCAGTCGGTCCAGAACTCGATCGTGGACGCCAACGCCTGATCGGCATCAGGTGGCTCCGGGGGCTCTTGATACGAGGGGAACCAGGTCAGGTCCCAGTCCAGCGCCTGCCCTTCGGCGAGGTCGAAATGACCAACCAGACGCTTGGACCTGCGCCCCTCAGCCGGCTCACTCCCCGGGTGATCGTCCTTCGCGTCCATATCGGCGGCGTCATCTTCGTCGTCGTCATCCTCCGGCCAGTGCAGCATCGGCCCGGTGATGAGGATAGCGTCGGGACCGGCCAGGGAGAGCAGCGCACGCTCGTCGCCGTCGCGGCCGACTTCCCGCGTCCACGGTGTGGCGCGGGCGTAGTCGAACCGCAGCCGCATGTCGTGCTCGATCCGCACGTGCCCCTCCAGGCACTCCACCCGGCGCACCAGGTCGCCCTGGGTGGTGCTGGGCGGCAGGAAGTCGGTGACGCGGGCGGTGCCGGTGGGAGAACTCCAGGTGGTCTCCAACACGAACGTCTGCGGCAGGTATCGCCGTTCGGTGACTTCCCCGCCCGCAACCGACAATTTCCACCGTCCGTCCTCGGCATCGCCCAGGATCGCGGAGAACACCGCCTGGGAATCGAACCGGGGCAGGCACAACCAATCGATACTCCCGTCCCGGGACACCAGCGGTCCGGTGGACAGGTCGGACAGCAGCGCGTAGTCCTCCAGCGGTGTGCTCATCCCTTTCGTTCCTACCCGATGCCGGTACCGCGCGCATGTGCTCACCGCCTCGGGCAGCGCGTTTGCTCCCCCTCACACCGCGAGTTACTATTAATGGTTCAGCACTCCGCGAGGAGCGCATCGCCCCAGACAATCGGCGAACAGTTGCCCCGTTCGGCGACTACCGACCACCCCTTTGGATTTCTGTGGCGACACCAACAGCCGATGCATCGTCCGCTCGGGCGAGCACCTCCGTTGAGAGGACGTCGGGCGCGCCGACGGCACCGCGCGCATCGACCCGCACGGCAACGGGCGTGCGGCACGACGGCGGGGGCCTCGGCTTGAGCCACAACGGCTCGGTGCACTTGGAAAGACTCGGGCCGCCGGTGTCCGAGGTGATCCTCACCGGCCCGATCGACTGCGTCGTCGGTTCCTCCGCGCGGGCTCTGCTCAGTTCGATCCGCGAGGCCGACTGCCCCACCCACTTCGATACGCAGGCGGTCACATTCATCGACGCCAGCGGCCTGCGCGCCATAGCCGAACTGGGCTTCTGCAACGGCCACCGTCCGGTGATCATCGAGCCTCCACGGATCCTGCGCTTCCTGCTGTCCGCCACCGGCTTGGACCAGGCCGTAACCGTGGTCACCAGAAAACAGAAGAACTCGGTCAGCGCCTCAGACATGGATTCGATCAGCACCTCAGATGAGGCCGAAACGAGCGCCGCAGGTTGCTAGTCTGACCTCCTGGCTGAGGATGCTGCGGCATCCTCCTGCCATTCCCAACGGGATATAACTCGCCAAGGAGGGGCGTTGCCCGTGCTGGACAACCTGTCGGCCTTCGTGCGGACTTTACTGACGCCCTCTGACGTGGGGATGACGCTGCAGCAGTTGGCTGTGCGCACCCAGGAGGCACTGGGGCTGCACGGTGCGGGCGTGAGTGTGGCCCACGATGATGCACTGCGCTTCATCACCGCCGTTCCAGCCGGCCTGGCGGAAATAGAGAAGGAGCAGTCCACCACTGGGGGCCCGCTCCTGGAAGCCTTCCGAGCCGGACGCACCGTGACCATCGAGGACCTCGATGCACATCGCGAGCAGTGGCCGCGGTACTGCGAGTTGGCTCGCGACGGCGGCGTCCGCGCCGCGGCCGGCATCCCGATGCGGGTGGGTGAGCAGGCGATCGGGGTGCTGAGCCTGTACAGCAGCGAGCCACGCAAATGGGGCCCCCAGGACCTGTCCGCCGCCCGGCTCTACGCGGACCTGGCCTCGGTCTTCATCATCAACTCCAGCAGTTACGACCGCCAACTCAAGGCCAACGAACAACTCCAACACGCACTGGACTCCCGGGTCATCATCGAACAGGCCAAAGGCATCGTGGCCGAGAGTTACGGCCTGGACATGGAAGAGGCCTTCGAGCGGATCCGCCGGCACGCCCGGTCCCACCACGTCAGCCTGCGGTCGGTGGCCGAAGCGATCGTCAACCTTCGGATGCGGCTCTAACCTGGCGCAGCCCATCGACCGTTCGTGCCGGCACCGGCTCCCCCGAGCTTCGGTTCCGCCCGCCGCACTCGGTAGCCTGGGTCCGTGCTGACCATGCAAGACGCCATCCGCGCGCTCACCGAGTACTGGACCTCCCAAGGCTGCCTCATCGTGCAGCCGTACAACACCGAGGTCGGCGCCGGGACGATGAACCCCGCCACCGTGCTGCGGGTGCTGGGTCCCGAGCCCTGGGACGTGGCATACGTGGAGCCCTCGGTGCGCCCGGACGACTCCCGGTACGGGCAGAACCCGAACCGGTTGCAGACCCACACCCAGTTCCAGGTGATCCTCAAACCCGAACCCGGCAACCCCCAGGACCTGTACCTGGGGTCCCTGGAGGCCCTGGGCATCGATCTGCGCGCCCACGACGTGCGGTTCGTGGAGGACAACTGGCAGCAGCCGGCGATCGGGGCATGGGGCCTGGGCTGGGAAGTGTGGCTGGACGGGTTGGAGATCACCCAGTTCACCTATTTCCAGCAGGTCGGCGGGCAGAACCTGGATCCGGTGCCGGTGGAGTTGACCTACGGCATGGAGCGGATCCTCATGGCCGTCCAGGGCGTGGACCACTTCAAGGACATCGCTTACACCGATGAGGTGACCTACGGCGAGGCGTTCGGGCAGACCGAGTACGAGATGAGCCGGTACTACCTGGACGATGCCGACGTGCGCACCAACCAGGCGCTGTACGAGGCCTATGTGGCCGAGGCCCAGCGGATGATCGAGGCCCGCCTACCGGTGCCCGGCCACAACTACCTGCTGAAGTCCTCCCACGCCTTCAACATCCTGGACGCCCGCGGGGCGATCTCCACCACCGAGCGGGCCAAGGCGTTCGGCACGATGCGGCGCCTGGCCCGGGAAATCTCGGCGTTGTGGGTGGAGCGCCGGGAGGAACTCGGGTTCCCGTTGCTCACCGACGAACCCGCCGAACCGGTCCGCCTGCCCGAAGTGGACCGGGACACGCTCCCGAACGAGCCGCAGACCTTCGCCCTGGAGATCGGGGTGGAGGAACTCCCCCCGCACGTGGTCGATGAGGCGATCGACGACGTCGCAACCGCAGTGCGTGAAGGGCTCGGCAGTTCTCGGCTCGCCCACGGGCAGGTCCGCGTGGATGCCACCCCGCGGCGCATCGTGGTGAGCGTCGACGACGTCGCACCGGCCGAGCCGGACAGCGTTCAGTTGCGTAAGGGCCCCAAGTGGGCGGTGGCGTTCGACGACGAGGGGAATCCGTCGAAGGCGCTGGCCGGGTTCATGCGCGGACAGGGCGTGGAACTGCCGGACATCACCAAAGCCGAGATCGGCGGGCAGGAGCACGCCGCGGTGGAGGTGCCCGATCCCGGCCGCGGCGTACTGGACGTGCTCGGCCCGCTGGTGAGCCAAGTGGTCAGCGGTTTGCGCGCGGACCGGAACATGCGGTGGAACGACCCCGAACTGTCCTACTCCCGAGCGATCCGGTGGTTGGTGGCGCTGTGGGGCCCGGTGGTGGTGCCGGCCGCGGCCTCCCGGTTGGTGGCCGGGCGTACCACGCACGTGCACCGGCTCGACCCGGAACCGCAGGTCGAGATCCACCACGCCGATGAGTTGCGCACCACCCTGGCCGACCGGGGCATCGTGCTGTCCGTGCGCGAGCGCCGCGAGCAGGTTGTCGCCCGCGCCCAGGAACTGGCCGCCGAGGTCGGCGGACACATCGACACCGAAGCGACCGCGGACCTGATCGCCGAGATCGCGAACCTGGTGGAGACCCCGGTGGGGATCCGCGGCGGCTTCGATGAGCGGTACCTGGACCTGCCCGAGGAAGTACTCACCACGGTGATGGCAACCCACCAGCGCTACCTGCCGGTGCGGGACGAGGCCGGCACACTCCTGCCCTACTTCGTCACGATGGCCAACGGCGCCTGCGATGAGGCGGTGGTCGCCCGCGGCAACGAGTCGGTACTGCGGGCACGCTACGAGGACGCGCTGTTCTTCTGGAACGCCGATCTGGCCGGGGGCGACCTGGACGCCTTCGTGCCGAAGTTGGACCAACTCACCTTCGCCGAGGGGCTGGGTTCGGTGGGGCTGCGGGCCCGGCGGATTGCCGATGTGGCCGCGGCCCTGGGGCAGCGGGCCGCGATCTCCGAGGCCGACCTGAGCACGCTGCAACGGGCCGGACAACTGGCCAAGTTCGACCTGGCCAGCCAGATGGTGATCGAGATGTCCTCCCTGGCCGGGTTCATCGCCGGCGAGTACGCCCGCCGCACCGGCGAGGACCCGCAGGTGGCCACCGCACTGGAGGAGATGGAACAGCCCCGCACCTCGGCCGATGCGGTGCCGGCCACGTTGCCGGGCACGCTGCTGGCCCTGGCGGATCGGGCAGACCTGCTGGTGGGACTGTTGGCCACCGGCGCGAAAGCCACTGGCTCCTCCGACCCGTTCGGCCTTCGCAGGGCGGCGCTCGGGGTCGTGCGGATCCTGCGGTCGCTCACCGATCCCGACCTGATCGCGAACCTCACGTTGCGCACCGTGCTGCAGGCCGCCGCCGACCGGCTCGCCGAACAGGGCGTGGACGCCGGGGAGGACGTGGTGGCCAGCGCCGCGGACTTCGCCGAGTCCCGCTTCGCCCAGTTACTGCGCGATGAAGGGGTGGCCGCCGAACTGGTCACGGCGGTAGCGCCGGGGATGGATCGGCCGGGACTGGTGGACCAGACCCTGACCGAGATCACCGGACTGCTGGACCGGGAGGACTTCCAGGCGCTGGTGGCGGCCGTGCAACGGGTCGCCCGGATCGTCCCGGAAGGCACGACCCCGGCCGCCGACTCCCCGCTGCTCACCGAATCCGCCGAGATCCGGCTGCGTGAGGTCCTCCAGGGGTTCCGGGCACCGGAGTCGTTGCCGGCGCTCACCGACGCCTCCGGCGGGCTGGTGCAGGCGGTGAACGACTTCTTCGAGGACATCCTGGTGATGGACCCGCGGGAGGACGTGCGCCAGGCACGGCTGGGGCTGCTGGCGGCGGTATTCGCGCAGATGCCGACCCAGGTGGACTGGGCCGCGCTCGATACGGCGATCTCGGTGCGCTGAGAGACGGTGCGCTGAGAAATCATGCATATCGACTCCCTCACCCGGATGGCCCAGGACTACCTGCGGACCATCTTCAAGGTGCAGGAGTGGAGCCCGGAACCGGTAGGCATCAACGAACTGGCCGAACGGATGGGCGTGGCCGCCTCCACCGCCTCGGGCAACATTCGCAAACTGGTGGCCGATGGGCTGGTGGAGCAGAAGCCCTACGGCGGGGCCACCCTCACCCCGGCCGGCCATGCGGCGGCGGTACAGATGGTGCGCCGGCACCGACTTCTGGAGACGTTCCTGGTGGAGCGGTTGGGCTACTCCTGGGATGAGGTGCACGACGAGGCGGAGAACCTGGAGCACGCCGCCTCGGACATGTTCATCGACCGGATCGAGGCAGATCTGGGGTTCCCCGCCCACGACCCCCACGGGGACGTCATCCCGAACCGGGACGGGTCGATGGTCACCACGCCCGCTCGCGCCCTGGCACAGGTGGAGCCGGACTCCTGCGGCCGGATCACCCGGATCAGCGACGACGACCCGGAGGTGCTGCGGTACCTGACCGGCCACGGGATCGACGTCGGAAGCCACGTACGGGTGCTGGACCGGCACGAGGGCGCCGGGGTGCTGCGCATCGAGCGCGACGGACACGAGGAACCGATCGATCTGGGCCTCGCGGCAGCCGAGGCGATCTGGCTAGCGGCGGACGACCACCGCGCGAGCATCACCACCTGACAGCGGAGGGTGCCTGGGCGTGGGGCC
>Ga0209487_1000895_pt1 | contig 26156 bp, 25 predicted proteins | sample Poulit2012_FD_187524 | JGI IMG/M metagenome (GOLD analysis project Ga0209487, IMG submission 187524) | Agricultural soil microbial communities from Georgia to study Nitrogen management - Poultry litter 2012 (SPAdes) (version 2) | ecosystem: Environmental > Terrestrial > Soil > Agricultural land...
GAGCCGGTCGCCGTTCTGAACAGCTTCGCCGCTTCAAGCACCAGGTTGGTGGCCGGATCAAGCCTGTCACTGCCCGGCAGGCCGGGTTCGACGGTCAGCTCCAGGCTGGATTCTGCAGTGCTGCTGCGCCTGGCGCTGAGCTCGTCAGCGAGTTCAAGGCGCGCGAAGATCGTGTCCAGCTCATGGAAACCGTCTCCGCGGCGGGCGGTTACCGCCAGGCCGAGGTTGAGTTTCGCGGCTGCCGGTTCAGTCAGCAGTGTCATTTCTAAAGCCCCTTTCCAGCAGTTCCGCCAGCAGCAGGTCGGCTCCGAAAGTCACCTTGCTGAGCCAGGGGCTGCCTTCGACGAGCTGCACCTGTTCGCCGAGCAGCCGCACCAGGCCGGCGTCATCGGTCGCCTCGACCCCGTGTTCACTGGCTGCTTCGTGCGCGCGGACGAGCAGGCTGCGGGCGAACGCCTGTGGCGTCTGTACCGCTGCAAGCTCCTCACGGGGAACGGGCCGGCCGCTGTTTCGTTCGATCAGTGTGTCCACTACCGCAAGCGCAGCGCTGGCTGCACCATGCTGCCGGGCGGCTGCCATGACCCGCCTTGTGACCGCGCGCGGCAGGAACGGGCGGGCTGCATCGTGAATCAGGACGTACTCGGCGCTGGTCGCCTGCAGCAGCCGCTGCACCGTCGCCTGCCTCGTCGCTCCGCCTTCGATGAGCCGGTGATCAGGGAACAGCTGCCGGAACTCAGCGGAGTGAGCCGGCGGAACCCCGATAATGATCTCGTCGACTTCGTCCTTCAGGCTGTCCAGGACGATCTCCAGCATGGGCCGGCCGTTGAGCCGCAGCAGGGCCTTCGGTCCCGCACCAAGTCGGAGACCCAGCCCGGCAGCCGGCAGCAGTGCAGCGGTGCTACTCACGCTCCGTGCCGGACCGTACTGACCCTGTTCAGAGCAGCAGACGCAGCGGGCTGGCCAGGAGCTCGCTGACGGCCTGCAGGAAGCGGGCACCGTCCTGCAGATCGAAGCCGCCTGACAGCGTCAGCGTGCTGCGCAGTTCGCTCCGTTCCTCATCACGGACGATGCGGCCGAGACTGAGGACTGGTACGCCGAGGTCAAGTACCGCTTCATCCACTTCCAGGCCGGACAGGTCTGCCACCACGAAACCGGCTTCGCCGAGGGTGACGTCACCGGGCAGGTCACCGTCCGTGATGTCCACCAGCCGCTGCAGCAGTTCCCGGAAACCCGTCCCGGCCTGCTGCTGACTCGTGAGCTCCAGCCGGTCACCCTGAAGCACGGCGACCGCCGGGCCGACGTGTCCGAAGCCGGTCTCTCTGGCTGCGCGCTGGGCTGCGAGCAGCAGGAAAGCGCTGGCAGCCGCCGAACCGGCCCCGTCAATCTCGCTGTCCACCACCTTCTGCGCCCGGGTGAGTTCACTCACATCAAGCTGGCGCCGCAGCAGCTTGCCGAAGTCAGCGAGTGGCAGCGACGTCGTCCCGGCGGCTGCTCCCGGCAGCGCTGACTCCAGTTCGTCACCGAACCCTTCGAACTCCGGTCTGGCGTCAGCCACGCTCTCGAACGCGGCTTCGATGCGCCGGGCCAGGGACTCAGCTTCATCATCGTCAGCACTGTCATGCAGTTCGCCAGCCAGTTCGACTCCGTCCTGCCAGCCGTCAGCCGCAGCATGTTCGGCTTCACTGAAGTCAACGTCGAACTCGCTGCCGTTCAGTTCCAGGGAACCGGTTTCCTGCTCCAGCTCGAACCGGTCACTGTCCTGCCCGAACAGCCCGCTGTCCTCAGCCGCATCGGGAGCACTCCCGGAGCCTGCTTCGGACTGCTGCTCGAGCGAATCCATGCTGAAGCCACGTTCGAACTCGCGCAGCCCTTCATCTGCCAGTGCGGGATCATCAAGCTCACCGTCGAGCGCGGCAAGGTCATCAAGGTCAGCATCCTCGAACTGCTCGTCGCCCAGCAGGCCGTCATCAGCGGGACCGGGAACGGAGTCCTCTTCCTGGCCAGGCTGCTGCAGGGCTCCAGTCAGCAGTTCCTGACCGAAGCCAGCTTCTGACAGGTGTCCTGCTTCCTCAGCGGGCTGGGACGGTTCGTCTGAGAGGAACAGCGTGTCCTCTGCAAGATCTGCGAACTCGTCCTGGTGCAGTCCGTACTCAGCCGCCTGCCCGCCTGGGTCCGCAGTTTCTTCAGGATCAGCGAGCAGCAGCTCCTCATCATCGGCCGCAAACCCGTCATCCTCGTCCCCGTCGTCGAACAGGAAAATGTCCTCGCTCAGGTCGAAGTCATCGTCCTCGTCGCTGAAGCCTGCGTCTGGCCCGCTGAGCAGCTGCTGGCTGAACGGGTCATCCGCTGCAGGCCACTCGCCGCTGGCACGCAGCTCAGCCTGCTCGGCATCGAACGCCACCGGGGTACCGAAATCGTTCGCATCATCTTCGCCGGCCCACGACAGGCTGTCATCCTGGGCGGGCTCGGCGCCGTCCTGCAGCTGCTGTCCGGCCCAGCCGTCCGCTTCCGGCCAGGCGTCCATGCCTTCGGGGAGCGGTTCCGGGGTCGGGTCGAGTGCTTCCTCACCCGCCATCACCCGCGCGAGATACTCCAGTACGTCACGTTCAACGATCGTGCCGTCGTCCCCGCTTCCTGCAAGCGATCGCCAGTCGACGTTGTTCTCCTCGGCCAGCCGCTGGGCAAGCGGGGTAATTCCTGGTTCACTCACCGGTGTCCTCCCAAATTCCCGGGGCACTCACGCCTGAGGCTCCACTGCCTTCCAGTGTCGCGGACCGACCCTGCGGCCTGCAGCGACAATTCCCACTCAGGTGAAATGCGCATCAGGGCCTCCAGGCCATGTAGAAGATTCCGTTAATGTACATCCTGAGCAGTGCATCACCATACACCGTAACGCTGGTGCTTATCGCCTCGCCCGCAGGCATGTTGCGCTCCAGGACGGTCCGTTCGCCCTGGTCATCCTCTACCACGACCTCCAGGTCGTAACGCTGCTCCATGAGTGAGGGGATGCCCTGGTCAGCCGGGTTGAAGTCGAACGGTACCGTCCGGCTGCCGAGCTCGCCTTCCGGGAACAGCTCAGTACGCTCACCCTGGACATCCGGCACAAGAAGCTCAGGACTGGCTGGCTGCTCCTGAAGCACGACACTGCCGGCGGTGGCATTGACGACCAGCCGCACCGGCGTGTCCGCCAGGGTGTAGGAGCCGGCTGAAGGCACGGTACGGACGACGGTGCCGTTGGCGGCCGCCGGATCATCGACGTACTCGACACTGGCGGGCACGAGCCCTGCACTGCGCAGGCGGCTCTGGGCGAGCGCCGGCAGCTGCCCGGCGACCGCAGGCACCTGCACCACGGTTCCCGCTGCCAGACCGTAACCGAGGAAGACCGGCACGCTGCGGTCGACCACGGTACCGGCTGCCGGTTCCTGGCTGATGACGCTGCCGGGCCGATCGTGGGTGATGCCGGTGGCGACCCGGCTGATGGAGATGAAGCCGCGGCTGCGCAACTGCTGCTCGGCCTGGTCCAGCATCAGCCCCCGCACATCGGGCAGCGGCACAGGTGGCAGTTCGGGGCCACGGCTCACGACGACGGTAAGGCCGACGGCTGGATCTACACCGCTGCCGGCTTCTGGTGTCTGGCTGATGACGATCCCGGCCGGGGCATCGTTGTGGGCGTAATCGATCTGACCCAGGTTGAGGTTGGCGTCACGGGCCAGCGCCAGCGCTTCCTCAGCGGTCAGGCCGATGAGGACAGGCGCACGAGCCTGGCCCGGAGGGTTGTGGACCCCGAGCGACACCGTCCGTCCCCGCCGTACATGCGTACCGGGCGGTGGCACCTGAGAGGTGACTTCGTTTATCGCTGCGTTCCTGATGTTCTCCGGGTACTCGATCGCGGTGATGTTGTCGCGGGCGAGGACTGCGGTCGCCTCACTGATGTCCATCCCGATCAGGTCAGGCAGTTCGACCTCGTCCACCTCGATGTAACTGCGGGCAGCAACCAGCAGGAAGGCGAACACCAGGCCGAGCAGGGCCAGGATGATCAGCAGTCGGACGGCGGACTGGCCGGAGTTCCTGTGGCCGAGAGCAGGCACAGACGCCACTGTATCACGGCGCAGGGGCGCTCAAAGTGCCACAATACAGTAGTTGTGGACAGGGGCAGACAGGCGATCATCGGATGGACGGAATCCGCTGGCGGGTCGGCCGGCGGTGAGCTGGAGAAGCTGGGCCGGCTGCATGCCGCCGGGCTGGCGGTAGCACCGATCATGGTGATGCAGGCTTCCTCCCAGGAGGATTTCTACCGCTACGGGAACCTCGTCAGGCAGCTGTCGGAGCTGTTCCGGGGTGTGGATCCTGCCGACCCGGACGAGGATGACCTTGACGAAATCGCGCCGGCTGCGATGGCGCTGGTGACCGGCAGTTACCTGCTGGACGAGGTGATCGATGAGTTCTACGAGACCGTGAGGCTGCTGCCGCCGGAACGGCGGGTGAGGCGGCCGGGCAGCGCCGGCCTGACAGCCCGTGGCGACCGTGGCAGTCTGCTGGCGGTGAAACGCATCTGGGCTGACGACTGGTCGTTCGAAGCGCTGCGGACCCGGCTGGCCTCGACCCGGAGTTTCGTGCTGGAAGCGCAGAGCGTGCTGCTGCACGCTGCCGACGAGCCCAGCAGCGATCCGGCGCTGCTCGGCCGGGTCAGCGAGGTGCTCGGTGAGCGCTGCCGGGTGTGGGTGACAAAGGGAGGCAGCATCAGCCGCCTGAGCGGCTGAACGGAGCTACTTGCGCTGCACCTGCAGCGGTGAGTTGTCGACCGTAGCGACGCTGGCCCGGGACGTCTGCTCGAACGTGACGTACGCCCGCGGGTTGTGCTGCTGGATGATGCGCAGCACTTCCGCCTGTTTGCGGCGCGGGATCACTGTGAAGATGATCTGCACTTCCCCGTCACGGCCCCGGGCGTTCATCACGGTGGCGTAGTAGCCGGCGGCCCGCAGTGGCTCGACCGTGTCGGGTTCGTTCACCTGCTCGATGATCCGTACCAGCACGCTGCCGAGTGCCATCCACTTCTCGATCGTCGTTCCCAGCATCGTGCCGGCCGCGTAGCCACCCGCGTAGCCGATGTACTTCAGCGGACTGTCTAAGTTGCTGAGCACCTCGGCAGCAGCGATCAGCCAGACGAGTGACTCGAAGAAGCCGAGCAGGCCGGCGTACAGCCGGTGGCCACGCACCAGCATCGCGATGCGCAGCGTACCCAGTGAGACGTCGATTATGCGGAGCCCGAATATGAGGGCTGCCGCGCCGATCATCGCCAGGCTGAAGTCCCAGCTCACGGCCGCACCTCGGTCTGCGCGCGGGCAGCGACCGCGGCCGCCCCGATGATGCCGGCGTCACCGCTGAGTTCAGCCAGCCGCACTTCAGGCTGGGGATAAGAGACCAGGTAGCGGTCCAGGGCAGTCCGGATCCGCTCCAGGTAGAAATCACCCGCGTTGGTCAGGCCACCACCGAGGACGAACGCAGCCGGATCGAACAGTTTCACTATGTTGGCCATGCCCAGTGCCGTGAACTCAGTCGCGTTGTCGATGATGCTGAGCGCTGTCCTCTCTCCCTTGCGGGCCCGCTCGAACACCTCCGGTGCCTCCAGCGCCAGCCCGTAACCGTAGGTCGCGTCGCGGGCGATGGCCCGGCCCGCTGCGATCGCTTCGAGTGTCCCCAGATGCCCGTCACCGCCGACCGGACCGCCAGGCAGGACGGTCATGTGACCGACCTCCCCCGCTATGCCGTGTGCACCCCGGATCACCTGATCCCCGATGAACAGTCCGCCACCGATGCCGGTCGACAGCGTCAGGTAGACACTGCTGCTGAGGCCCCGCGCGGCGCCGTACAGGTGCTCAGCGAAGCCGGCGGCGTTGGCGTCGTTCTCCAGTTCGACCGGCAGGTCGAGTAACTCTTCAAGAGCAGCGACGATCGGCCCGTCTTCCATGCCGTAGATGTTGGGCGCCCAGAGGATTCGGCCGCTGTCGAAGTCCAGCGGTCCGGGCGAGCCGATGCCGGCATGGCTGACGGTCGAAAACTCCGGATGGTCCGCCAGCAGGGCACCGGCTGCCTCAGCGATCGCTGCTACCACGCTGTCGAAACCGGTCTGGGGCGTATCGATCCGGGCCCGTGCAAGCACGGTGCCTCCCTGCACCAGACCGAGCGCTGTCTTGGTGCCACCGAGGTCGATGCCGAGGGTGATCATGCTGCACCCGCCGCCCGCAGGACCGCCAATGTCTGCTCGGCGATCAGGCCTTCCTCGTCCGCTTTAACGACGAGCACGGCCACCCTGCTTGTCGCGGTGCTGACCAGGCTGTTCCCCGCCCGGTTGCGTTCGTTGTCCAGTTCGATTCCAAGCCAGTCCATGCCCTGCAGGATCTCCTCCCTGATCGCGGCATCGTTCTCGCCGATGCCACCAGTGAACACCACCGCGTCCAGTCCGTCCATGGCCGCGGCGAGCGCACCGATCTCCTTCTTCACCCTGTACGCGTAAACGGTGATGGCCAGTCGTGCCCGCCGGTCACCGGCTGCAGCGGCCCGCCGCAGGTCCCGCATGTCGTTGGACCGCCCGCTCAGGCCTTTGAGGCCGGACTGGCGGTTAAGAAGTTGGTCCAGCTCCAGCAGGCTCTTGCCGTCCGCCAGCAGATGCAGGATGATGCCGGGGTCCAGGTCGCCGGTGCGGGTACCCATCAGCAGTCCGGCGAGCGGCGTGAAGCCCATGCTCGTATCGAAGCTGCGGCCGTGTTTCACCGCGGCGGCACTCGCTCCGTTGCCGAGGTGCAGGGTGATGAGGCTCAGTTCATCGCGGGGACGCCCGAGCAGCCCTGCCGCCTGCCGGCTGACGTGATCGTGGTTCGTGCCGTGAAAACCGTAGTTGCGGATGCCGTGATCCGTGTAGTACTCGTATGGCAGCCCGGTGAGGTAAGCCTGCTCCGGCAGGCTGGCGTGGAACGCGGTGTCGAACACCGCGACATGGGGGATGTCACTGAGCTCGCTGCGTGCGGCCTCGATGCCGGCCAGACCGGCAGGGTTGTGCAGCGGTGCGAGACGGTTCAGCTGGCGGATGACTTCCTGGACGCTGTCGTCGATCAGTACGGGTTCGCGGAAGTGCTCGCCGCCGTGCACGACCCGGTGACCACAGGCCAGCAGCCTGACTGAGGGCGCCTGTTCGCGCAGTCGCGCAAGTGCGATCCGGAAAGCTTCCCCATGATCGGCGACGCCGGGGCCGCCGCCCGGCCCGCTTTCACCGATCCGTTCGATGTGTACGTGCTGCCGCTGAGGCAGCAGCTGCATCTTCAGACTGGAACTGCCGGCGTTGACGACGAGGACGGCTTCGTCTTCAGCGACGCCTCTCAGGACAGTGCTGGCTCTGTCAGGCACCTCACGAGCATAACCGTCTCCGGCCAGCGGCGGCCAGAGGCGGGCAGGCTTTCATGAGTCCGGTCTCAACCGAACGTTCAGATATGAGTGCCATCCGCTCAGGTTTCTGTATAATGGAGCCAGTGAAGCCGGATCTCACAGTTCCGGCGGTCAGACAGGAGGCTGGACAGACATGTACAAGTTGTTCTCGATAGAGCAGGCCAACAGTCTGATCCCGCAGGTGGACCAGACCCTCACGGAACTGCGCTCGACCCAGGCGGATCTGAAAGAGATCGCCGGTCAGCTGAAGGAAGTCGAGCCGTTCACGGTAGAAGCCCGCAACCTCTACTTCGAAAGCGCGTTCCTTGCGCAGCAGCTGCAGGCGCTCAAGACTGAGCTTGACCGGCTGGGCGTGAAGGTCGCCGACCCGCAGACAGGCGAGCTGGGCTTTCCCGGCCAGATCGGCGCTGAGCTCGTGTACCTGACGTGGGAGCCGGGCGAGAAGTCCGTGTCGCACTTCAGGCGGGTGGCCGGCCCCGAAAGCGAGCGGGTTCCGCTCAGTTACCCCCAGGCCGATCCAGAATCAGCTTCGGCCTGAACTCAAGCGCATCAGCTGCCACGAAGTGAAGCGGCAGCCCGAACGAAGCGGCCGGCTCGGAGTCGGCCGCTTCGCCGTGGACGTGACCGTATACGACAGCGGTCGGTTCGTGTTCCTCGAGCAGATCGATGACTTCCGAGCGGTCACCGGCCGGGTTGGTCGGCGGGAAATGCAGCATGACAAGCAGATCACCGTCGCCAAGCCGGCGCGCCGCCTGCAGTGACAGGCGCAGCCGCTCCAGCTCCCGGCGGTAGATCCGCAGGTCCTGGTCAGTGAAGCCGCGGGCTCCGGGGCAGAGCCAGCCGCGGCTGCCGGCGATTCGGTACTCCCCGATGCGCAGGGCATCGTTCTGGATCGCATGCATGCGGGGCGGCAGCGCGGCCCTGAGCCGGCTGATCGACGGCCACCAGTAATCATGGTTGCCGCGCAGCAGTACCTTCTCGCCCGGCAGGGCAGCGATGGCCTGCAGGTCAGGCAACGCAGCTTCCAGCCGGAGCGCCCAGGAGATATCACCGGGTACCAGTACCAGGTCCCCGTCAGCGACCGTCGCGGCCCAGCCGCTGAAGAACCGCTCGGGATGTCCTTGCCAGCCGGGTCCGAACACATCCATCGGCTTGTCCTGCTGGCTGGAAAGATGAGGATCAGCTATGGCGAACACCCGCATGCGACAAGCAGTCTACCAGCGGGCTGGAAGCCGCGTTACGCCGCTCTGGTCAAGCTGTGCGAGCAGCTCCGGGGCAGTCGCGCCCAGTCCGGGGTGCCGCCAGTCCGGCCACAGCTCCGCCAGGGGCGCCAGGACGAAGGGGCGTTCATGCAGGCGCGGGTGGGGCAGGCTGAGTCCCGGCACGGCCAGCTGCCTCTCGCCCCAGGCGAGCAGGTCCAGGTCGAGGGTGCGCGCAGACCAGCGTTCCGTGCGCTGCCGGCCGTACTCGTGCTCCAGCTGCAGCAGCCACCGCAGCAGCGACTGCGGATCCGGCAGCTGAGGAACGGACCGCAGCAGGACGACAGCGTTGATGAAGTCCGGCTGGCCGGCTGGTCCGCCGACCGGTTCGGTCAGGTAAGGACTCGATGCCCGCAGCAGGCCGGCCTCTGCCCGCAGTCGCCCGACGACGGCGTCCGCGGTCGCCAGCGGGTCACCGAGGTTCGCGCCGATGGCGACGAGGATCGCTTCAGGCTTCACGTGTTCTGGTCACTTCCGCGTACACGTCCCGGACGATGCCGGGCAGCGGCGCTGCCGGCTTGTGCACCCGCACCGTGACGCTTGCGACCAGCGGCTGCAGCTCGAGCAGACCGGTTGCCAGCTTCGCAGCCAGCGCCTCGATCAGCTGGAAGCGGGAGCCGGTGACGACCTGGCGGACGTACGTGTACACCTCGGAGTAATCGACGGTGTCATCGAGCCGGTCGCTGCCGCTGACACTGAGCTGCAGCTCGACGTCGACACTGAAACGGGCCCCGAGCTCAGCCTCCTGAGGGTAAGCCCCATGAAAGGCGTGGAACTCCATGCCCTGCAGCACGATGCGGCCGCTCACACCTCTGCCTCCAGCAGCGCGGTCTGGGCGGCCAGTGCCTGGACGTGAGAGGCGACGTCATGGACCCGCACCATGGCGGCACCCCTGCGGGCGGCGTCCAGATGAACGGCGACTGACGCCGCGTCCCGGCTGGCCGGTTCCCCGCTGGCGCCCAGAGACTTCAGGAAGCCTTTGCGTGACACACCGACGAGCAGCGGCAGCTCAAGGTCAGCCAGCTGGCCGAGTCTCAGCAGCAGCGTCAGGTTGTGCTGCACGGTCTTGCCGAAACCTATCCCCGGATCGAGCAGCACTCCGGGCACTCCGGCAGCTGCTGCAGCCTCCGCCTGTTCGTGCAGCATGTGCCTGACCTCTGCCACGACGTCACCGTAAACCGGATCATCCTGCATCGTGCGCGGTTCGCCCTGCATGTGCATGATGACCGCAGGCACGGCGGCTTCGGCGCACAGCGACAGCATGCGCGGGTCACGCAGGCCGCCGATGTCGTTGACGAGCCAGGCGCCGGCAGCCAGGGCCGCCTCCGCCACTTCGGGCTTGCGGGTGTCGATGCTGCAGGGGACGCCGAGCTCCGCGAGCGCCCGGATGACGGGAACGGTGCGGGCGGTCTCCTCCGCGGCACTGATACTGTCCGAGCCGGGTCGGGTCGACTCCCCGCCCACATCGACGAGCAGGGCTCCGTCGTTCATGAGCTGAAGCGCATGTTCAACGGCGGATGCGACATCGGCATGCCTTCCCCCGTCACTGAACGAGTCCGGTGTGACGTTAACGATGCCCATCACGGCCGTACCCTGCCAGCGGAGGGTGCCGCGGGCGCCTGGCAGCTCGAACCGGTTCAAGACTGCCAGTCCCGGGGCCGTTCGGCCAGTCCCAGCCGCCAGGCGACTGCCTGTGCCACCCGGCGCCCGGCCTCACCGTCTCCGTACGGGTTGGGGGCGGCACGCATCGCGTTCAGTTTCTGCCCGTCTGTCAGCAGCGCCCGCAGCCTGCTCCGCACCGTCTTAGGCTCGTTGCCGAGCAGCGTCAGGCTGCCGGACGCGAGGCCTTCGGGCCGTTCGGTCACGTTGCGCAGCACGGCAACCGGCACTCCCAGCGCTGCACCTTCCTCCTGAATGCCGCCGCTGTCGCTGACTGCCAGCTCACTGGCACTCAGCAGCGCGACCATCTCCTCGTAACCCAGCGGTTCCAGCAGCAGGAAGTTGTCAAGCTGCTGCAGCGCCGGCATGACCGCTTCGCGCACCGCAGGGTTGAGGTGGAGAGGATAAACGAAAGTCAGTTCCGGGTTCTCCCGGGCGACCTCGGCCAGCACCCCGGCCAGCTGAGCCATGAGTGGCAGGTTCTCGCGGCGGTGCATCGTGACCGTCACCAGCCGCCGGCCTTGCAGCGCCTCCGGCAGCCGGGCCCGTTCAGCCACCGACCTGACAGCGTCGACCACGGTGTTGCCGGTGATCACCATACGTTCTGCCGACTTGCCTTCGTTCAGCAGGTTGTCCCGGGCGAGGCTGGTCGGGGGCAGCTCCAGGTCGGTCAGGACGTCGGTGAGCCGCCGGTTGGCCTCTTCGGGGAACGGCTCCCTCAGGTTGTGCGAACGCAGGCCCGCCTCGACGTGCCCGACCGGGATGCCTTCCAGGAACGAAGCGAACGCGACCGCGAACGTCGTCGAAGTATCACCATGCACCAAAACGTAATCGGCTTCCAGCTGACGCAGCATCTGCGCGGCAGCTGGGATGATCCGGCCCGTCAGCTCCGCCAGTCCCTGCCGCTCGGTCATGACCTTAAGGTCAGCTTCCGGCTGCAGCCCGAACAGGTCGAGCATGGCATCGAGCTGCTGACGGTGCTGACCGGTCACGGCCACGACCGGCTCGAGCCCGTCCTGGGCAGCGAGTGCATGGACGACCGGAGCCATCTTGCTCGCCTCCGGCCGCGTTCCGAAGGCGACCACAACCCTGCGGGCGCTCATTCGTTCAGCGCCGCCAGTTCACGTTCAGCCCTGACCTCACGCAGCCTGAGCATGACCACGAAAGCTATGAGCGTCACTGCGCAGATCACGGTCGTGTACATGAGCAGCGGCGGTGTCGCAGAAAGCAGCATGCCGAGTACGCCCAGTACGAGCGTGGCGAACCAGAGCAGCAGCACCGTCAGGTTCTTCGAGCCTGACCGGACCCGGATGATGTCGTGCAGGTGGTCGTTGCTGGCCAGCACCGGACTGCTGCCGCGCCGCAGTCGGCGTACCGTCACCTGGGTGATGTTGACGACCGGCAGTGCCAGCACCAGGATCGGGGCGACCACGGTGACTGCCGCCGTGACCTTGAGCGCGCCGAGCACACTGACCGCGGCGAGCACGTAACCGATGAGGTAAGCGCCTGAATCCCCCATGATTATCTTGGCCGGCGTGAAGTTATGACGCAGGAAGCCGAGCGCTGAACCGGCGAGGGCCGCCAGCAGCAGCACCGAGGCCCCGCGGTCACCGAACTGCAGCGCGACCGCCAGCAGGCACATGCTGGATATCGCTGCGATGCCGCTGGACAGGCCGTCCAGGCCGTCGATGAAGTTGAAAGCGTTGGTGAAGCCAACGATCCACAGCAGGGTCACCAGGATGGCGAGCGCCTCGGGTACGAACACGTAACCCTGACCGCTGAGGTAGTCGGTGATGAACTCGATCCGGATGCCGTTGAGCACCAGGATGCCTGCCGCAACGAACTGGCTGGCCAGCCGCATGAACGGCGGGATGTCCCACATGTCGTCCATGAAACCGACGAGCGCCATGAGACACGCGCCGAGCACGATGGCCAGCACCTCTACCCGGTAGCCATCCAGCAGGTCCGGCCGGATCAGGAAGCCGGCCAGCACAGCAAGCAGGAAGCCGATCAGGATACCGAGCCCCCCTATGTTGGGGACCTTGCCCGAGTGCACCCGGGTGCCGCCACCGTGGCTGGTGCCCCCTGCCTGTACCGCCCCGATGCGCACTGCGAAATCACGCACCCGCGGGATCATGAACATCACGCCCAGCAGCGCCACGAAGAACGCGGCTGCCGCCATAACTATCACCGGTATGAGGTTGCTGTCCGCCACCAGTCTGTTCCTGCCTCTCAGCTCCACGCAGCGAACGACCTGAGCCGTTACCGCATCTTGCACATCATACACACTGCCCGCGGGTCGCTGCCGCAACCCCCGCCCCGCTTCAGGTTATACTGACGGGCGCGCAACCGCCTTCGCGCGGCTGTGACCTGGAGAGGTGCCAGAGTGGTTGAATGGGACGGTCTCGAAAACCGTTGTACGGGCAACTGTACCGTGGGTTCGAATCCCACCCTCTCCGCCAGCGATCTTCGCAGACGCCCCGGTGAGAATCATCACCGGGGCGTTTTCAGCGCAGTTCCGCTCCGCTGGCCGCCGGGGCCGTGGCGGCAGCGGCGGCGACCGACAGGAAAGGCAGACACATGAACAGGGTAATCATCAGTGACCATCCGCTCGTCCAGCACAAGCTGTCGATACTGCGTGACCGCGATACGAACGTCCGCGATTTCCGGGAACTGTGCGCAGAACTGAGCATGCTGCTGGCGTTCGAGGCGATGCGTGACCTGCCACTTGAAGAAGCCGAGATCATGACGCCCGTGGCACCGGCCCGGGTCCGCATACTGGCCGGCAAGAAGCTCGCGCTGGTCGGTGTCCTGCGGGCGGGCCTGGTCATGGTCGACGGCCTGCTGAATCTGGTGCCCAACGCCCGGGTCGGCCACATCGGGCTGTACCGAGACCATGAGACCCTGCAGCCCGTCGAGTACTTCAAGAAGCTGCCCAGCGACATCGGTGAACGCGAGGTGTTCCTGCTCGATCCGATGCTGGCTACCGGCGGAAGTGCAGCGGCGGCCCTGACCATCCTCAAGGAGGCGGGAGCCAGGCACATCAAGCTGCTGTGCATCATCGGGGCACCCGAGGGGATCGCGAAGGTACGCGAAGACCACGAGGACGTCGATATCATCCTCGCGGGCCTTGATGAACAGCTGAACGAGCAGGGTTACATCGTCCCGGGTCTCGGTGACGCCGGGGACCGCATATACGGCACCCGCTGAACAGAAACAGAAGCGGGGTGGAGCGGATTGTGATCTCCGTTCCACCCCCACTTGACTGCTGGCTGGCCCACAGGGATTCGAACCCCGACCGACCGGACCAAAACCGGGTGTCCTACCATTAGACTATGGGCCACCGCAGCGGCAACCGCAGCCGCCCCGCTCAGGCCGGGCGGCATGCCGCACAATTGTACGCCGAGCAGCCGGTCAGCTGTCAAGGAACGGCGTCTCCAACGAGAAGGAGGATGGCGTTTCCGCCATCCTCCTCGGCGTTCAGGCAGCCGGCTCCTGGCTGGCCCACAGGGATTCGAACCCCGACCGACCGGACCAGAACCGGGTGTCCTACCATTAGACTATGGGCCAATACCCGGCTGCCGAACACGCACCGGAGGCGTTCACCGCCCCGGCGCAGGATAAGATTGTACCGCTCTGGAGCGGAGCCGGTCAAGTGAAGATGAGCGTCCCTCAGCCGTCTGCAGGGTAGGAGTAGAAGCCGCGGCCGCTCTTGCGGCCGAGCATGCCTGCGTCAACGAGCCGCCGCAGAGACTGGGGCGGCAGGAAACGCTCACCGTAGGCTGAATGCATGCCCTCGGCGATGAACAGCACGGTGTCGAGGCCCACGTAATCAGCCAGCTCCAGAGGGCCCATCGGGTGGTTCAGGCCCAGTTTCACCGCCAGGTCAAGATCAGCCTGTTCAGCGACACCCTCCTCATGCAGCCTGATCGCTTCCAGCAGCAGCGCAGCCAGCAGCCGCGTGGTGACGAACCCCTGGCGGTCCTTGACGGTCACCACCGTCTTGCCGCAGTGCTCGGCAACTTCCCGGACCGCGGCGACGGTCGTGGGTGCGGTATGTACGCCCTCGACCAGCTCGATGAGCCGCATCCGCTCAGGCGGGTTGAACCAGTGCATTCCGATGACCTGCTCCGGGCGCTTCGTGGCACCCGCCAGGACGGTGATGGAAAGTTCGCTCGTGTTGCTGGCCAGCAGCGCATGCGCGGGCGCGTGCTCATCGAGCCGGGTGAAGATGTCGCGTTTCAACTCAAGCTGTTCGGGCACAGCCTCGATGACGAGATCCGCTTCCTCCACCGCTTCTCGCAGTGAGCTGTGGGTCCGAAGGCGCTGCCCCGCCTCTTCGCCGGCCCTGCTGGCTGCCCGTTTCGCGGCCCGTCCGAGAGCGTCCGGCGACGGGTCGCAGAGCTCGACCTGCAGGCCGGCCTGCAGCAGGCTGACGGCTATGCCGCCACCCATCGTCCCGGCGCCGATGACCGCGATCCGCTTGATCTGCTGTTCCGTCATCTCTCCTCCTGCGCTGCCTCATGAATAGTGGTCTTGATCGCCAACGTACCAGCCAGCCGACTCAGGGCGCCAGCCCGGAGTACAGGTCGAATCGGACGGTGCGGCCCGCCAGGCTGCCTGAAGGCTGCTCCCCAGCGAGGTGTGGTCCGGATTGCGGTCGTTTCACGGTGACCCGCAGCCGCGCCGCCTGCCGGGCAGCGGCCAGCAGGGCAGCATCGTCCGCAGCATCCCGTGCGGCCAGGCGCTGCAGAGCGAGCATCCCTTTGCGTTTACCGGCCGTGGCTTTGCCGGCCGGGAACAGCGGGTCGAGGTATACGACGTCGAACGGTCCGAGTACGGCAAGCACCTCGACGGCGTCACCACGCCGGAGGCTTATGCGGGCTGCTGCCACAGCAGTGTCCGGATCCGCCAGCGCGCGGCGCAAGCCGTCCTGCAGCAGCAGCCACGGCACCAGCGCCCGTTCGATGGCCGTTACCGTGCAGCCGGCGACCGCCATATCGAACGCATCACCGCCGAGGCCGGCGGTCGCATCCGCGACATGGGGCTGCCTGCCCGCGAGCACGGCCCGCAGAAGTGGCGGCCGGCCGCTGCTCGCCCGCAAGGTGACACTCACCTGCGGTCCTTCCGCGGCTGTCAGCACGAGCCGGTCAGCTTCGAACCCAAGCCGTGCGCCGCTCTGCTGCAGCTCCAGCCGGTCGGCGGCAGTGAGCCGCTGCTCGAGCTCCCGGGCAAGCAGCCGGTCGCTGTCATTCCGGCCGCTGATGATGGGTTCCCGCACACCTCATGCTAACCGGCCCGAAGTGTGATCCGTGCTAATATCTGCAGTTGAGAACTGAGCTCTGGCTTCATATCGAAGGGTCGAACCCGGCAGGAGCCGCACACCCGAAGGCTGCGGACCGCTAAGGCTTTCGATATATCAGGAATACAAGTCAGGCTCCAGGGAGGTTTCGCACATGAGCAGCAACGCTGAACTGGCAGGCCGCCGCAGCCGGAGCGTCACACCCGGCGCGCTGAGCGTGCACCCCATCTACCCCGTGAAGGCCCAGGGTTCGTACGTCTGGGACGCTGACGGCAAGAAATACCTGGATTTCTCCACCGGTATCGCCGTCATGAACGTCGGTCACTCACACCCCAAGGTCCTGGACGCAGTCAAGGCCCAGATCGACGAGTTCCAGCACCTGTGCTTCGCAGTAGGCATGAACCCGACCTACATCGAACTGGCTGAGAAACTGCAGCAGATCGCCCCCGGCCCCTCAGAGAAGAAAGTGTTCCTGGCCAACTCCGGTGCTGAAGCAGTCGAGAACGCAGTGAAGATCGCCCGGGTCGCCACCGGCCGCCAGGGCATCGTCTCGTTCACGCACGCCTTCCACGGCCGCACCCACATGGCACTGTCGCTCACCGGCAAGGCCGACCCGTACAAGAAAGGCTTCGCACCACGTGCAGCCGAGGTTTACCGGGCCCTTTACCCGTACCACTACCGCAACCCCTGGGGGGCGAAAACACCGGAAGAGACGGGCTTGCGTGCCCTGGACGCCCTGATCGACCTGGTGAAGACGACGATCGGCGAATCAGAAGTCGCTGCTTTCCTGATCGAACCGGTCGCCGGTGAGGGTGGCTTCATCCCGGCTCCGGAGTCGTTCCTGAAGGGCCTGCGTGAGTACTCACGCTCCATCGGTGCACTGTGGATCGATGACGAGGTGCAGGCAGGCATGGGCCGGACCGGCGAATGGTTCGCGGTCGATCATTACGGGCTCGAACCTGACCTCGTTGCCAGCGCCAAGGCGCTCTCGAGCGGCTTCCCGCTGTCAGCGGTCATCGGCACCAGGGAAGTGATGGACAAGATCAGTCCAAGCATGGTCGGTACGACCTTCGGCGGGAACCCGGCCGGCTGCGCCGCTGCACTTGCCACGATCGAGGTCATCGAATCCGAAGGGCTGCTGCAGCGGGCCCGGGTGATCGGCGAGAAACTGACGGAACTGCTCACCGGTCTCCAGCAGGAACTGCCCCAGATCGGCGAAGTCCGCGGCCTCGGTGCCATGGTCGGTGTCGAGCTGATCAACGAGGATGGTTCCCCGCACGCCACTGCGGCCGACGCGATCATCGAAGCCGCTCTGGAAGACGGCATGATCGGCCTGTCCTGCGGCACGTACGGCAACGTCATGCGGCTGCTGCCGCCCCTCAACCTCAGCGATGCCGAACTCGAGGAGGGGGCCGCCATCCTGAGCCGCGCCTTCCACCAGGTACTCGGACGCCAGCCAGCGCTGGTCTGAACCGACGGTCCGTCACGGACGAAGAGCCGGCCGGGTCGCTCAGGAGCGACCCGGCCGGCTCCTGTTCATCGGCTGGTTACGGTCCGTTCAGTCCTGCTGCCGGCCGGGACCCTGCTCGACCGGCATGCCGACCATGTTGCCCCATTCGGTCCAGGAACCATCGTAGTTGCGGACCCGGGGGTAGCCCAGCAGGTACTTCAGAACGAACCAGCTGTGACTGCTCCGTTCCGCGATGCGGCAGTAGGCGATGACGTCCTTGTCCCGGGTGACGCCCTGCAGCTCGTACAGTTCCCGCAGCGCGGCTGCGTCCTTGAAAGTACCGTCCTCCTGCACCGCCTGGGCCCAGGGGATGTTCGCGGCACCCGGGACGTGTCCGCCCCGCAGCGCTCCCTCGTTGGGGTAATCAGGCATGTGGAGACGTTCACCGGTGAACTCTTCCCGGCTGCGTACGTCGACCAGAGCGCCTTCGCCGGCCTGCACCCGGATGATGTGCTGCAGTACGTCGGGCGCGAAAGCACGGATCGAGGCATCGCGGTACGGCACGGAGTAATCACCTTTTTCGACCTGCTTAAGCTCCGTGGTCAGCGGGCGGCCCTCAGCGACCCATTTCTGACGGCCACCGTTCATCAGACGCACGTCCTCATGCCCGTTGTACTTGAAGAACCAGAAGGCGTAAGCCGCCCACCAGTTCGACTTGTCGCCGTACAGCACGACCGTGTCAGAGTTGCTGATGCCCTTGTCCGTCATCAGTTCCGCGAAGGCCGCTTCGTCGATGAAGTCTCGGACGTCCTGCCGCTGCAGTTCCGTATGCCAGTCGAGTTTCACGGCACCCTCGATATGGCCGGTGTCGTAAAGCAGGACGTCTTCGTTCACCTCTACCAGCCGGACTCCCGGTGTGCCCAGGTTGTCCTGTACCCAATCGGTGCTTACGAGCACTTCAGGCTGTGCGTATTCAGTCATGTCATCTCCCTCTGCGATAAAGCCAGCTCCCATGTTCGCATCTGCGGACACCGCAGCGCGTTCCCCAGCTACGACAAGGTTACGATTGACTGATGATACGAGTGGCTCCGTCGATACTTACAGCGGATTTCGGACAGCTGGCCAGCCACATCAGGTCAGCTGAGACCGGAGGTGCCGACTGGTTGCACCTGGACGTCATGGACGGCAGCTTCGTACCCGAGATCAGTTTCGGACCGGTGGTCGTCAAGGCAGCGAGGTCAGCGACCTCCCTGCCGCTGGACGTTCACCTGATGGTCAGTGCACCGGAACGGCACATCCGTTCTTTCGCGGACGCCGGTGCTGACCTGCTGACGGTACACGCCGAAGCGAGCCTGCACCTGCACCGGACCCTGATGTCGATCCGCGAGCACGGCATGAAGACCGGCCTGGCCGTCAATCCGCTCACGCCGCTGCAGGTGTACCGCGACGCGCTGCCGCTGCTGGACCTCGCCCTGATCATGAGTGTCAGTCCCGGCTACGGCGGTCAGGCGTTCATCCCCGGCAGTACCCGCCGCATCGCCAGCCTCAGGAGCTGGCGTGATGAACTGAACCCGGACTGCCTGATCTCGGTCGACGGCGGCATCAGCACCGCCACCATCAGGCAGGTGTGTGAAGCAGGGGCCGACGTCGTGGTCGCCGGCAGCAGCGTATACAACGCTGAAGCTTCCGTGCAGGACAACATCGCTGCCCTCAGGGAAGCCGCCGGCTGAACTGACGTCAGCGGATCCGTCCGCCCTCCTGGGTCGCCCCAAGCTTGCGGAACCGCTCGTAGCGCTGTTGCAGCAGCTGCTCACCCGTCTGTTCGGACAGCGCAGCAAGCTCCTCCACCAGTGTCTCCCGCACCGCCCTGACAGTACCGGCCGGGTCACGGTGGGCTCCGCCGACCGGCTCAGGGATGATGCGGTCGACGACCTCGAGTTCCAGCAGGTCGCGGGCGGTCATGCGCAGCGCCTCTGCCGCACGTGCTGCCTCCCCGGCATCACGCCAGAGGATGGCCGCGCACGCTTCCGGGCTGATCACGGAGTAAACGGCGTTCTCGAGCGTCAGTACGCGGTTGGCCACCCCGATCGCGAGGGCGCCACCGGAACCGCCTTCACCGATGATCACGCTGATAGCCGGAACGTTCAGCCGGCTCATGCGCCGGATCGATTCGGCGATCACCCAGGCCTGACCGTCTTCTTCGGCAGCGATACCCGGATAGGCGCCCGGCGTATCGATCAGCGTGATGACCGGCAGGCCGAACTTGTCAGCCAGATCGAACATCCGCATCGCCTTGCGGTAACCGCTCGGATGGGCCATGCCGAAGTTGCGGTGGATGTTCTCCTTGGTGTCGCGCCCTTTCTGCTGGGCGACCAGCACGACCGGCGTATCTTCGAGCCGGGCGAGACCGGCGATGATCGCAGGGTCATCACCGAGCGTACGGTCACCATGCAGTTCCATGAATTCGGTGAAGGCGCCGGCGATGTACTCAAGTGAGGTCGGCCGGCCTGGCGCTCGGGCCACCTGGACCCGCTGCCAGCGCGTCAGGTTCTCGAACGTCTCGCGTTTCAGCTCGACCAGCCGTTCCTCAAGGAGGGCGATCTCACTGGAGACGTCGACGTGCTGTTCCTCTGAGTAACTGCGGAGGTCGTTTATGCGCGCCTCGAGGTCGGCGATCGGTTTCTCGAACGACAGGCTCATCAGCCGGCCTCCGTGACGGCCTGCTGCGCTCGCAGCAGGCTCAGGCTCGAGGCCAGTACCGCCTTCAGGTCCTTGCGTTCCACCACGCCATCGATCATGCCCTTGCGCAGCAGGAACTCACTCCGCTGGAAGCCTTCAGGCAGCTCCTGTTTCACCGTCTGCTGGATGACCCGGGGACCGGCGAAACTGATCAGTGCGTTGGGCTCTGCGAAGATCAGGTCGCCGAGCGTGGCGAAGCTCGCGGTCACCCCGCCGGTGGTTGGGTCGGTCAGCACCACGATGTAGGGCAGGCCCTGGCGGGCCAGGACGTCCAGCGCCATGGTGGTCTTCGCCATCTGCATGAGCGAGAGGGCACCTTCCTGCATGCGCGCACCCCCGGAGGCCGTCACCGCGATGAGAGCACGGCCTTCAGCTGCGGCCCGCTCAGCGGCACGGGCGATCTCCTCACCGACGACGGAGCCCATGGAACCACCCATGAAGAAGAAATCCATGACCACCAGGGCGATCGGTTCGGCGTTCAGCGTGGCCGCGCCAGTGACGATCGCGTCGGGCCGCTTCTGCTTCTGCTGTGAGCGGCTGAGCCGGTCCGGGTACGGTTCGGAGTCCTCGAACGACAGCGGATCTGTCGGGAACAGCTGACCGGACCACTCCTCGAACGAGCCCTGATCAGTCAGCAGTTCGATGCGCGCGTCGACCGGCAGCCGGTAGTGATGACCGCATTCCGGGCAGACGTAATTGTTGGCGACCACGTCCTTGCGGTATATCTGGGCCGAGCAGCCGTCGCATTTGAGCCACAGCCCGCTCGGGGCGATGTCGTCCTCACCGCGGGTGGGTTTCTTGCGCCGGAAAAAGCGTTCTAGAGCCATACAGGCTCCAAAGCTACCATGAGAGCGGCCGCTTCGTTCGTAGCGAGCTTGTGGGGAACGTCAGCTGGCTGTATCCTGAACGGATGGACGCAGCGAGGGTAGTTCTGGTAACCAACGTCAGTCAGGGCTTTGGCCGGGCGGCGGCGCTGGCACTCGGTGCCGCCGGTCACGATGTCGTCTGTGCTGACCGGGACGTGGACCAGGCATCCCGGACGGCTGCCGAGATCGAGGAACTGGGTGGGCAGGCGATACCGGTGCAGGCGGACATGTCTGCTCAGATCGACGTGCAGAGCACGTTCCACAAGGTACTGGAGATCTTCGGGGAACTCGATGGCGTTGTGCATGTGGTGTCCGAGGCCAGCAACGCTCCGTTCCGCAGTCTCGCGGAGAACGAGTTCAGTGAACTGTTCGCCGACAGCTTGCGCAGCTCCTACCTGACGATGAAAACGGCACTGCGTCTCCAGACGGGGCACATGTGGCTGGTCCTGATCGGTCCTCCCCGCAACGCCGTTGAGCCGCACATGGCTGCGCTGCACGGTGCGCTCAAGGCGTTGAGTGAATCGTACGACCGGCGTAACAGCCCGCGCTTCCGCAGCAACATCATCATCCCCAGCCGGGCGGCTTCGGATCCGAAGCACGATGCTGCCCTGGCCGACACTGTCCGTTTCCTGAGCAGCCAGGGTGATCACGGCATGTTCGGCCAGACGATCGAGGTTGAGCTGCCGCCGCCACCGCGCATAACGGAGTCACTGCTGCCGGAGGTCCGGGCTGCTCTTGACGCGAGCGTCAGGCAGGATGACCTCGAGGCCAGCCATTTCGACGATGACTCCGCCGAAGACACCGGATCCGAAGCCGGACAGACAGCGGCTGAGGACGAGCTGGACGATGAATTCGAGTACTCGGATGAGTTCGAGGACCTGGGCGCCGAGCAGTTCGAGGAGTTCATGGACGACTGGGAACGCGGCTTCTGCTCCGGCATCCGCCGTGAGCGTTTCGGCTGAGCCATGAAGTGTCCGTTCTGCAACGCCGCTGATACCCGCGTGATCAACTCGCGCCCGTCAGACGAGGGCGCCGCGATCCGGCGCCGCCGTGAGTGCCTGTCATGCGGCCGGCGGCTGACCACGTACGAGCGCGCCCAGTTCGAGACGCTGATGGTGGTGAAACGGTCAGGTCGCACCGAACCGTTCCTGCCGGAGAAACTGCTGGAGAAACTGCGGCTCGCCAGCAACAAGCGGCCGGTGACCGAGAAGCAGCTGCATACGTTCGCTTACGGCTTCGAGGACGAGGTGCAGAGCCCGGAGCTGAGCAGCGAGGAGATCGGCCAGCGCGCCCTGCAGTTCCTGAAGGAACTCGATACCGTCGCCTACATACGCTACCTGAGCGTCTACAAGGACTTCGACAGCGTCGACCGGTTCATCGAGGAGATCCGCGACCTGGACAGCGACGACGACTGAAGCACGGCCTCAGTCGTCCCAGCGCAGACTTGAACCGTGCGCCTCCTTGACCACGACGAGCCGGTCAGGCAGGCGTTCCGCCAGTTCACTGACGTGGGTGATGATGCCGACCAGCCGGCCTTCGCCCGAGAGGCCCTCGAGCACCGCAGCGACCGAGTCGAGCGTCTGAGCGTCCAGCGTGCCGAAGCCTTCGTCGAGGAACAGTGCACCGAGCCGCCGGCTGCCGCCCGCGGCATCTGACAGCGCGAGCGCCAGAGCGAGGCTGACGATGAACGTCTCCCCTCCGGACAGGCTCCGCGCTGTCCTGCGCTCACCGCCGGCCCAGGCGTCACTCACCTCGAACTCACCCGACTCGGACAGGTGCAGGTCGAAGCGGTCACCGGTCACCTGGCGGATGATCCGGCTGGCGTGATGGGCCAGGCGACGCTGCAGGTCAGCCAGCAGGAAGTCGGTGAACCGGTTCTCCTGCAGATCGAGGGCCAATTGCCGCCACAGTGAGCGCTCCTCCTCCAGCTTGCGGCGTTCCTCAGTCAGTTCGTGCCGGCGCTTGACGAGGCCGGCCTGCTGCTCCAGGCCCGCCTGCACGGCACCGCGGCGTTCCCGCTGCTGGCGCAGCTGTTCCTCCAGACCAGCCACCTGCTCTTTCAGCTGCCCGAGTCCGGGCCGGCTGTCCGGCCGTCCGGCCAGCTGTCCGTGCAGCTCCTGCTGCCGCTCGGTCAGGCGGGCGATCTCACGGCTCGTCCGCTCCAGCAGCTGGCTGAGTTCCTGCAGCCGCTCCGGCGTGCGGATCGCCGCCTGCAGATCTGCCACGTTACTGAAATCAGCTGCCTGAAGCTGCCGGGTGAATTCCTGCTCCTGCTCGGTGAACTCCGTCTGCTGTTCGGCGAGCGCCTGTCCGCGCAGCTCAAGCTGACTGCTCAGCTGGTCATGCTCACGTTCCACCTGATTGAGCTGGCGCTCGGCGCTTTGGACCGCTGCCCGCAGCTGCTCAAGCTGTTGCCGTGTCGCTGCCGCACGTTCCTCCGGTTCCAGCCCGCCTGTCTGCTGTCCGATCAGCGCCGCGAGAGCAGCGCGCTGGATGGCCAGGCTTTCCTCCACCGCAGCGCCTACAGCCTGCGCAGTGCCGGTGAACCCCTCGGGTTCATAACGGTCCAGTTCGCTGGCCAGACCTTCGCTGGCGGCGGTCAGCTCTTCTGTCTGCTCCTGCTCAGTCCGCAGGTGGGTGGAATGCAGCAGCTGCTGTTCGCGCACGCGTCCTTCCAGCTCGCGATAACGGTCCTGCAGCTCCTTGTGCCGCGTCTCGTGCGCCTGCAGCTGCTGACGCAGGACGCCGAACTCGCTGCTCACCACGTCCGGCAGACGGGTGACCTCCTGGTCGCAGACCGGGCAGGTCGCACCGACCGTCAGGCTGTCGCGCAGCGCCACGGTGTGCTCCGCGGCGTGCAGTTCCGCGTGTTTCAGCTGTTCCCGCAATGCTTCCAGCTGAACTCCGCTGGCCTGGCCTTCCTGCAGCACTTCATCACGCGAAGCGGACAGCCGTTGCACTTCCGCAGCTGCTGCGCGGGCGTCACTGCCAGCCCGCTCAGCGGCTGCCCGGGCCCGGGCGACCCGTTCCTCCGCTGACCTGAGCGCCGGCAGACTTGCCTTCAGCTCCAGCAGGCGCTCGAGCTTCTCCTCAGCGAAACTGCCTGGATCAGCTTCAGGACCAGCGGGCGCCCCACCCAGCCTGTTCAGCTGCCGGGCGAGTGGCAGCACCGCCTGCAGTGCTTCCAGCTGGGCGAGCAGCCCGCTTTCCTCCTCTTCAAGCGCCTGCGCCGCCCGCTGTGCTTCGGCTCTGGCTGTACCGAGCGCTTCTGTCAGTCCGGGCAGCCTCGCCTGCAGCTCCTCATGCCCGGATTGCGCCCGCCGGAGCCGTTCAGCGAGCCGCTCCAGGTGCCCGTGCAGTGGAACCAGCGCCGCCGCCCGCTGCCCCCGTTCCAGCTCGTTCTGAAGTTCCGGCGCCTGCCTGGCGGCTTCCTGCTGGCTGCTGAGTTCAACTGCCACCTGCTCGAGCTCAGCGTGAAGCTGCGCCACGACTTCGGCTTCCCTGAGCCGCTCGCGCTGCCCGTCAAGAGCCTGACCCGTCTGCACCAGTGACTGTTCCAGTGCAGCGAGCTCCGTCCTCAGTTCCCGCTGACGCGTTACGGCTGAAGCCAGGTCATCGGCCTCGAGCTGAGCGGTCAGTGCTTCGACCCGCGCGGCGCTGCCGCGCTCGCGCCTCCCCGCTTCCTCCCGCATGCTGTCCACCCGTTTCAGGCCGAGCAGTTCTTTAAGCAGTTCCCGGCGCTGCCGTGGTTCGCCGTGCAGGAACTCGTCGAACTTCCCCTGCGGCAGCAGGATGGAGCGGGTGAACGCCTGGAAATCCAGGCCGAGGATGCCGATCAGCTTCGCGTTGACCTCGGTGAGCTTCTCCGTCTCCGGCACCCGCGTCCAGGTGCCGTCGAGCAGCTGTTCGAGCCGGGCGGACTTGCTGACGGTGCCGCTGGCCCGCCGCTCCATGGTGCGCCCGACCCGGTACGTGCCAGCGGCCGCCTGGAACTGCAGGTCGACCGCCAGCCGTTGTGACTCGGTGTTGATGAGGCTGTCGACCATGCGGCTCTGCCGGGCGGTGACGCCGTAAAGGGCGAAGCTGAGCGCATCCAGGATCAGGGTCTTGCCCGCCCCGGTGGGTCCGGTGATGGCGAACAGTTCCAGCCCGTCGAAATCAAGGACTTGTCGCTCCCTGAAGCGTGCGAAACCTTCGAACTCCAGGCGCAGCGGTATCACTGACCGTCCCCTTCCTCGTACGTCGCTGCGTACAGCTCCCTGAAGGCCGCGGCCAGCTCGGGGGAAGGCTCCTGCTGACGCGCGGCCAGACAGTAGCGGCGGTACTCGGCGTTCAGGTCCAGCTGGCTGGCATCGGTGACGGCAGCGGGTGGCTCGGCTTCGCCGCCGCTCAGCTCGGTCACCACTGCGAGTGTGTTGGGCAGCTCCCTCATGACGCGTTCGCGCAGGCCGGGCCGGGGCTCATCGAGCTGCAAACGCAGCTTCAGCCAGCCGTCGAACCCGGCCAGGTCGGCAGTTCGCCGTTCCAGCTGCTCCAGGCTGAGCCGCTGCTCCTGCAGGCGGCGGCCGGAGCGGATCTTCACCGCTTCCACCGTCTCCGGCGGGCGCCCCGGACGAGCTTCGATGATCCAGGCGAACTTGTCCTGGCCCGCCTCTCCGAAGTCGAGCTGCAGGAGACTGCCGGCGTAGCGGCCGCGGTACTCCTGCAGCCCGCTTACGTATTGCGCCTCGTGGATGTGCCCGAGCGCCAGGTATTGGACGGAACCCGGGATCAGGCTTGAGCCCAGCACGTAATGCTCGCTGCTGTGGAACTCGTACTCGGACTTAGACAGGCGCGCCCCTTCCATCGTGCCGTGCATCATCAGCACGTTCACGCTGCCGTTACTGAATTCCTGGCTCAGGTTCAGGATCAGGTCGCCCATGAGCTGCCGGAAATGCGGCTTGCGTTCGGCGTCAGTCAGCTCCAGCTGCTGCTCGGCGTTCAGCAGCCGGCGCTCCGAGGCGAACGGCAAGGCCGCCACCTGCACTTCCGTGCCGCGCACCCCGAACCTGAGCAGGCCGCCCTGACGGCGGGTCCGGACCTCACCCACCACATGCGCACCGCTCTCCCTGAGCAGGCCCGCAACCGCGTCCAGCCGGCGGGGCGAGTCGTGGTTGCCGGCGATCACGGCGCTCGGGATACCCTGCTCCTTCAGCCGGGCGAAGAACGAGTACACGGCCGCCTCGGCTTCGGCGGGCGGGTTGCGGCTGTCGAAGATGTCACCGGCGACCAGCACCAGATCGACCGCCCGGTCGCCCGCCACCTCGGCGAGTTCGTTCAGGGCGTCTCGGATCTCGGCACTGCGGTCCCGACCCATCAGGTTGCGGCCAGCGTGCCAGTCCGCGGTATGCAGGATCCGGACAGGCTTCTCAGACAAGCCGTCCCTCCAGCTCATCCTCGTC